>Ga0209589_1013841_pt1 | contig 10363 bp, 8 predicted proteins | sample CowpeawhiteBW_FD_187525 | JGI IMG/M metagenome (GOLD analysis project Ga0209589, IMG submission 187525) | Root nodule microbial communities of legume samples collected from California USA - Cow pea white BW (SPAdes) (version 2) | ecosystem: Host-associated > Plants > Roots > Nodule | place: USA...
ATATATTTAAAAATATAATAATATATATATATATATATATATATATATATATATATATATATATATATATATTATACTATAAATTATAATATTCTCTGTTTATTTTTCTTTTGTCAAATTCATCCATTTTTTAATTAAAATAGTTATTATTATTATTATATATATATATATATATATTAACTACATGACTTATCAACGTGTATATTCCTCATGGCATCAAAATCATACCTTCACGATCATTGTTCTTCCTCAATTTTTTCCTAATCTCTTAAGGTTTTGCAATTTGTGATAAAAATAGATTTTATTTCATTATATGTTTTAAAATTCAATATAATTTTGTCTATAAATCTGATAGAAGATAACACAAAAGGGATAAGAAGAAATAACAGAGTTCAACTCTAGAAAGCATAGCAGACCAATTGAAGGAAAGAAGAAAAGTATGATCTTAATTATTTAGCAGTGAAATGACATATTTAGCAAAACAATAAATATGATAGTGAAATAAATAGCGATATTTTCTTAATATTAAAAATCATCAGGGAGTAGATTCAACATTGGACGTAAATATTTATTCCTGTCACCTTTCATTCTTATTTTGTTACACTTAAATATTTTCATGACTTGAAACTCTTGCTGTAAAAGTAGATAAAATTAACAACAGATTTATGGATACATTGTCTTATATTTCTTTTATTGAATAGGATATCGCTTTTTGTGATGATGAATATTTCTTCGATCAATGATTTATTTTAGTGATCCACTTAAATAAATATACGAATCTTGGGTGCTAATGTTAAAGATATTTCGGGGAAAAACACGAGAATTTTCTTGAAAGTTAAATATGAGTCAGTGATTTGATTTGTGGGAAGGAAAGTCAAGTCATGCGAGAAAAACCAAAGTGAACGTTAACAAAAGTTACTAGGCATTACGTTTGATTCCAATTTTTTTGAGATTGTCCATGTCTATTTAAAGTAAAACCCACTCTTGTAGCTTCCAATACGAAGGAAAAGTGAAAACACAGTACAATAGTATGCTTAAATTAAGCTCAAAGTAGCAAATGTGGTTAGGTGCAAACTAACAAGTGCGACTCTCCGGTCAAAATTTACTTTCGTTAATATTCCATGTTTCCCACTTACTTATACACCTAAAATAATTTATATAATAAACTGTATTATATATCATAATTTTACAGTGGGTCTATCTAGGAAACTTATTGGAAAGATACGATATTAAAATGAGATACGAATCCAATTTATCTAAGAGTTGGTTGATACTACTTGTGATTCAAAATCTTAAGACATTGGATTTATGAGGTATTGAGAGTAACTCTAACTTGGGTGGTTATGTGTTATGGAAGGATTCGTAGTTTTGTCCACTTGTAATTTGTCCAAAACAAATTATATGAGAAAATTTGTCATTTTTGTTGAGTAGTCGTAGAGGTAAATCTTAAGATATCAATGTTTTCATCCTTATATAATACTAAACTTTCTTATATTTACTTAAGTATTTAATTACTTAGTGTGAAACTTAAACTCACTTAAATTCTTAATTTTTAATACACACTTAAAATAATTTATATAACATATTTTGCTATGATTTCATAATGCTCTCAATCAATATAAATGAATATATTGAATATAAAAATAGATATTTATGATGGTCTAGTATAAATTCAATAATAGGTTATTGTACAATCTAAAATAATGTAATATCATCTTAGTAAATAAATTTACATGTAATTAATCTCAGAAAATCAGTTTCTAAAATAAAGTTTGTATCCTTTTTATATATATATATGGTATAAAATAGGTATATATATATATATATATATATATATATATATATATATATATATATATATATATATATATATATATATATGATTCAATAATACCTTTGAGGATGTGAAATTTTCTACCTTTGACATGGCAGATGTTGACCAAGCTAAAGTATTAAACTCAAAATTTATATATTTAATTATTGTCACTAATACAATAAAAATTAATATACTAATAAATTAAAAATAATACATAATTTAGTATAATTGTAATTACCAAAGAAATCAAATATATGTAAAGGGTTGCTTCCATGATAACTTTTCTTTTATCATTTTCAAAAATTGAATCTATTCTTTTACTTATCATCAATATACCTATTCTTCTTTTAAGAAAGTTTAAGATTAATTTTTGTTATCATAATCTACTAAAAAATTAAAGGTAGTAAAAGTAAAATCTATAATAATCAAGTTACAATTAAAAATTGGATATGAAAAAAACACATAGTATATTATTTGTTCTTCTAATTCACAAAAAGTTATATACAAAAAGACTCCTGAGATAAAAAAAATGTTAACTATTAAATAAATATTATCAAGTAACACAAGGAATTTACCTTTTTTCTTTAAGAATAGAAGAGAGCAAATAATAAATGCGAGAAGAAAAATAATGAATTTGTGTCTAATTTTTTTTTTGTTAAAAAACAAAAAAGAAAACAAGTGAACGTAGAAGATGAATAAAATTAAAAAAAATATATAAAAAACAATGAAAAATTAAATAAAAAATATCTTAATAAATAATTTTTTTTATTGCGCTTTATTAAAGAAATAAACAGATACACAATTTAATTTTCATTTAACTTATAATATATACTATGTATAATTTATAAAAAATAAAAAATAAAAAAAATATATACATAATATAAAAAAAAATCAAAATTTTGATGGGCCATGACACTCACTCCTAACCCCCTAACAGCTCCGACCCCCTGGAAAAATAACTAATTCTGAGCGACTTGAAAATGAATCCATCTAAAGACGTAGTTAATGGGTATATTGAAATGTACAAGAAAAAGCAAAAAGGAAAACAGCTTTCCCTCATAATCTTTTCTTTCATCAGTAGAGTTTGGACGAGTTAAGTAGAAGTCCAAAACCAAAAAATTAGAGCTTATATAATAAAATATAATTGTTCGTAAAAGCTATATGGCACTATCAACGAATTATGTGTTACTAATTTACACAGGAATATAATTTATATTATATTATATTTTATATTTGTTTACAATTTTATTTTAAATATTTATAAATTATTATTTTTGAGTACATGCAAGTATTGATAAATACTCACAGTATTTTTAAAATTTGTGAATATTTTTAAAATTGATATTGGACAAGTAACAAATCAAATTTTATTTTTTGTAAATCAAGTCATGACTAGACATTATCCGATTATATGTGTTAAAAGTTTCACATCGACTAGATTAGAGATAAAACAATTTCATAACATATAAGTGAGGTGCAAACAGGTCGGTTTCATGAGGTTGAGTTAGACTTAAAACCTACTTCTAATATGGTATTATCGAACTGCTAACGGATCACCTATTTCTAGACTCACACACGAGATAAATATGTCTCAATATAAAAATGTGTGTTGAAAGTTTCACATCGACTAGAGATAAGGTCAAACCTCACTTCACCACAGTGAATTATAATTATGGTTAACAATTTAAGAACTTTTGGGATGGATATTTCTTACTAAGGCATGAAATAATGTCCACTGTGATTGCTTTATTGGTAACACTACAACCCATAGAAAGAAAAAGGAATCCTTTGTGGAAAGCAACATTTTCTTGTTTGTAAATAATTTCCAGGAAAACGATGAAATAAGGTTAATATGCGTCAGACTTTTGTTTCTTGCATAGAAACTAGAAAACTGATGCTATACTTTGCGTGAACTGAATGAAGAATTAATTACCTTCACAACCTTACTTCCTTTATCCCAAAAAATAAGTGAGAAGGTTATGGAATCAATTAATAACTAAATTAGAAACTAATTTAAGCAGTTGTTAATATTAACATTTCATTGTTGAGTGAACCCATTCAACAAATACTTTTAGTGAGTCACCATTTTAACAACTGATGCCAGTGAGTGATTTTAGAGCTGATATATATAGTGTGATTGATTTAGTTATAACTTTTAGAAATGAGTTACATTTTGATAACTAAATCGGTCTGAATTTCTTAAAGTACCTATTTAAGCCTTGGAACTTCAATTCTTGCTTAAGTTTGCACATGATTGATCAGTGCAACACTACAGAAAATGGTACCTTTCAAGAAAAACTTCGTATATGGTTCAATTATATTCTCATGCAAATTTACCATAAATGGCTCTGTTAGCTTCATAGGGCACGAACTTGAAAGTCAAGCTTTACAATTCATATTTTCTCAATAAAATCAAGAAAACATAGAAAAGAAATGTCAAAAAAAAAAAAAAAAAAAAAAAAAAAAAAGTAAAAAAAAAAAAAAAACAAACAGAGGATCAATAAAGTTTTAAGAAAATCTTAAAAATAACGCATATTATACGGAAGTAAAGTTTTAAAATCATGAATGAGTATTCAACTCACCTCTTTAGAAGATCTAATCCTATTTATGGGTACTTTTAGATAACTATTTTTTTTTACAAAAAAAAGAGAGTAAGATTTAAGTTTAATTCAATTTTATAAAATTAACTTAATAACATGATATTTTCAACTCTTCGCTTTATGCTGATACATATACATTTCGAACGTGATTTGATAGTGACTTAATAGCATATGACAAAATATGTTAAACAAATAAATAAAATTTTAAGATGAGTTTTAAATTATTTTGATACCATCATAAGAAATAGACTTTAATCATAACTTAACTTTACAAAACCGACTTTGTAATGCTCGAAGTAATTCGTTTAATAACTATTATTTTCAATTTGTAATTCTTATTTTTATTAATTACTTTAACTGAAAAAGTCTTGGTAATTGAAAAATGAAATCAGAATGTATTAGTTGATTATATAATTAACTATTTCTTTCTTTTATATGTAAGTTATGAGGAAATTCTCATGAGTCCAATTATTTCTTCTGCTTATGTTATTACTTTTGGATTGGTCGTGGGACTTGCTTCTATTGGACCTAAGGTTGGTCAAGGCATTGTCGCAAGACAAGCTATAAAGGGGATTGCACGACAACCAGAGATAAAAAGAAAAATACGAGATACTTTATTACTTAATCTAGCTTTTATGGAAGCTTTAATAATTTACGGACATCTATATAATGTAAATCTATCTTGTATCTAGCTCGAATGAGATATCCTATAAGAAGCATAACTGAAAAATCATGCAATGGATATGTATTAGTTAGGAGAGATGAGATGTAGTTGATTGCTTGAAGGGAAACACAAGTGAGTGATTGGTTTGTTGCATAAGGCATATGGTGATAGAAGGAGATTTAACTAGAGTTGGTATTCCAATTTCACACGGACACAATTGGTTGTCTAAAAATAAAAAGATGAGGGTAGTTGGTGCTGAAGCGATGGGGTACAATACAACTATGTATGTTGCTTTCACATAATTAATACGATGATGTTGATATGCAAGTGGATCACACTTTGCACTCATCCTAAATTCGTTGAACCACCCCCACACCATTAATTACCCTTTCATTTTGTATCATTTCAACATATTCTACTTACACTTTACACAAACTTTCTCATTTCCTATTTCTACCCAACCTCTTTCTCTCTATACATCCAATGGGAAAATCAACAAACTATTCTATTACATAACATTTAAACCGTGAGAATTTAATTTCAATAACAGTTATAAAAATATTAGAAACAAAATTCTAAGACGAGATTGTGTTCACATGATATATCCAACAAATTTTGTTACAATCATTATTACACTATTTTAAAAGTGAATTTTATATTAATTTAATCTTATAAAACCAATTTAATAAGATAAAGTTTATATTTCTCGTATATATTATATCTAGAGATCAGAACTGAAGAATATTCTAAGTAAAATACTAACTTTAGAATAAAAAAACATTTTTTAAACAAAATTTAATACTAATATTTTTCTATTAAATTAATTATTATTTATAAATTATGTTTAAGAAAAAAAATATCAATTTTTTTAGTACTAATGTACTTTTATTAAATTAATTATAAAATTATGTTTTGAAAAAAAAGTCTCAATTTTTTTAGTAATAATATACCTTTACTAAATTAATTATAACTCTACGTTTGAGAATAAAAAATAATCAAATTATTAGTAGTGTGGTTAATTTTTATTGATATTAAAAATTATATTTAATGAATTAAAACATTTTTTCAATCAATTTTAATTTTGTTTAGGAAAATATAGAATAATTAGGTATTTTTATTCTTTTATAATCAATTTTCTTTTTTATTTTTTTTATCTTAGTGTGACTTTTATAATCAATTTTCTTTTTACTTTCTTCTCTTTTAGAATTTTTCTTTTTAGGATTTTTGTAGATTTTATTCGTTTTGACATATTTTATTTCTTTAGTCTCACGTATGTGATTTGTACCCAATGATTTTATTTTTATTTTTAATTAATATGTTTTTTCTTTTTATGTGTGATAATATTTTTTACTCAATTTGTTGAATTTGTATTAAGATTATAAATGTGTTTTTTTATTCGTTTTTTTTCAATACCTTTATTTATGAGTTTCAAAATTTTTTTTGCACATATTTTGATGAGCAATCCCAAATTTTGCTTGGATTGAATTGCAACCTTATTAACTAAGTTATGATTTAGTCTTTTAGTGGATAATGAAAATGAAATCTTTAAGGAAATAGATAGACATGTGTTAAAATTGGAGAATAGATAAATGGAATAGATAATTTTGTATAAAATTAAACTTGAAAAAACAAAATTTAAATAAAAGACATTGTTTTTGAATTTGTTTAATTTTCCGAAACCCTTGGGCCGTCCTGTTAGATATTTCTAATAAATTAAGTTGAGAAAAGTTAAATTATGTGTACGTCTTTTTTATTTCAATTTTAGTTGTGAAGTTTTTATTTCTTTATTTATATTGACGATTCTAGTCTTCAGATTTTTAAATTCATAAGGTTGGTTTAATATTTAATTCCATATCTGTTCTACATATTTATTTTGATCTAATTAAACCTTGACTAAAAATTGAAATAAAAAAAAAATTAACGCATATCAAATTAAGAATTGGATAAAATTTTTGAATTTTAATTAAACTAAAAAAAAAAGAGATCCAAATTGTATGTAATAATTGAAGTAGAACAAAACTACAGTTTAACCTAAAACTGCAAGAGTAAAACATACGAAGAAATTATGAACAAGTAAAATATACGGAAAATATTATACTTGGAAAAACAAACTAAAAAAATAATAAAAATATATTTGTATTTTATAATGTCATACATACTTCAAAATGATAAACTAAAACTCATGAAACGAGTTACGTAAAATTTAAAACGACGAGAATGACAATTTATTTTACGTATGTCTAAATACAAACTGATAATTAATTTCATGTCTGGTCTGTGTACAGTCAAAACTTATTAAAATACCTCCAAATATCATAAAGTAAAAAAAATAAAAATCATAATTACTTACTTTAAAAAGTATGCGCACTAAGATTTTACACAATCCATTTATTAGGTAGATTACACACAGATACACACTAATTAAAACCTGAGATAGATACAATTACCCAAACCATATCATAGAAATTTGCACCGTAGAAGTCATTATCTACATTCTCATCATTTTTTGTCTTGAAGAATCCAAGATACCATGTCCAAATTCTACACATAAATTATGGTAGAAAAGGATGAAGTGTTTTCATCTTCATTCATCACAAATGTATTTTAAATCATAGTTTATGAATTATATGGTTTTTTTATTGGATGTTGTTGCACACTGACCAAACATCTCAATGTACTCCACAAGAGGAACACAACTCCACAATGTCCATCAAAACTTTGAAAAGTAATCAATTCAATCTCATTCAAATTACTACCATGATCAAAGATTCATCTAACAATTTCAATACCCTAATCATGAAACACCGATTCAAAGTTAAAAGTTAAGCTTGTTAGGAATCTAAGTGTGAGTCTAAGTTCCACATTGACCAGAAATAAGAAAGTAGATACCGGCTATAACGAGTGCAGTACCAATATGGTCCTAGTATCGAAAGTCTTCCTAACAGTGTGGGTCAGGTGGTTGGGCTCAGGTCTCATTGGTGTGTTGTATCTCCCCAATCAAACCCCTCCTTAAAAACCTAACAGTTATGAATAGATTATAATGAAAACGGTTAAAAATTAAACTTTAACCCTAATTTAATTAAGATAAGATTTGATTCAGAGGTATATTATAAATTGATTTTCTCTCTAATTGATACGGAATTTCTAACATAAACAATAATGTATATTATTTTATGGACAAAATCAAACAAAACATAACAAAGAGGTCTCTAGATCCATCACTCACTTTGCTCTCTCCACTTTTATCTTTTTCAAGTGATTGAAATGTATAAATTGTGGTGCAAACAACCACTTCTTTGTGGAGGAATGATGCAAACCCCATTGGCTTAATGTTGTAAACTGCATCATTTTCTTCTTGACTTTCTTTGTCTTCTTCCAACTCTAGAAAAGTGTCATCACACAAAATAAATACTAAACAACTAATTCATTGGTGAAAAAAGAATTCATCTAAATCTGGTTAAGAAAAAAACCAACAACTTCAAGAACTCTAGCTTTTTCAAGTGTATTTAATTTATCTTCACCCATTTTGCTTTCAGTCTTCTTATAATCATTACTCGTTTTTTTAGAAAGGAGACAGAAGATTGTATGCGTAAAAACTATTCTTTCATATAATGAATGTTTTTGAGTTACTTTGACAATGAAAAAGACAATAATAACATTGAAAAGTCTAAGAATGATACCATTATGCACATCATTGAATTCTTTTGGTTAGTTTCATTGTCATATATGAAATTAAATTACTTGCGGCATCTATGGCTGGTCTCCCTTCTTTTTACAAAGTATTTGTATTGTTGTAATTATTGCATCTGAGATGTGATAGGAGGTCGAAAGAAATTCCTCTTTTATTTTAATCCTTTTTAGGTTCACATTTGTTAAGTGATAATATTAGGATCGAGCACTTATCTAACCAAAAATTATAGTTATTAGTCAAGGTTAAGGAGGAAGATTGTTGCGGGTTGCACAATTATTTTGTAGTAAAAACCAGGTGGGCCAAGTCACAATTCAAGAATATAGGACAATTGCTGAGGGGAGGGAGAGATAATCGCAAATAACATCAATTGAAAGCTGAACCATTTAAATTCTTCGTATCGTTTATTTTTTCTCATTTATTTTTTCTTTTATTGCCTTGTTCCTAACAGAGATAATTGATAATTTCATATATCATTGAAATTTACTTGTATTAAGAACATATTTCCTTAAAAATATAAATTTTCATATTTTATGAGACAATTTATAATGTTTTTAAGATATTGTTAGTGTATAATAATTAAATAGTTTAATTTTACATATATATTTATAATATTTATATGTTCTTTTTACGTATATGAAATAAAAAAGTAGTATTGTTTTATTAAATATGAAAATATATATGGTATTTTATTAAAAATATAAGGAAAGTGAGTGACTTCTAAAACTACAAGGGATGTAAATTGCTATTTATTTAAACTTAAGAAATATAGTTGCTTGTTTTATAACTGAACAAGTGAGTATTATTTAATACAATTTCATAAGAAAAAATAAATGTAATTCCTGAAAATTACTGGTGATTTTGATCAATCATATAACTCAGTACAATTCATTGAATCAACGTAAAACAGTCTAGTTGTTGAACCTTTGGCTAGTTCTGAATATTTTTCAAATTTAGAATTATGGTATATATTAGATCTAAATTATTGATGTTCTAATTTCTAACAAGGATTCTACTTTTTATTAAATATACACTTTAACTCGAGTAAACAATGGTCTAACAAGACTAAGGGTCTGTTCCTTTGAGTGCATATCACTGTTAAACCAAATTTGGAAGCGCGGATTCATTCTTAAAACATGTTCCATTGCACTGATTAGAAGGGATAAACGAGCGCCGATTTGAGGGATTCAATAATTTTTTCATCCACGATAGATGCAGAAGATTAGCGAGTATTATTGAACACTTTACTATATTGCCCTCGTTTCTTTGTTCCCACGCAGTACTTCGTGAGTGGTGTTGAGTTATGGTGTGATTGTTGAGTGCTGAGGGGGAAGAAGATGAGGTTGTTTGGGGTGTGGTGGTGATCGTGAGAGGAGTTGCGGTGGTGTTGTGAGTGGTGTTGCGGTGGTGCTGTAAGGGGTGTTGGAGGGGTTGTGATGGGGATGGCACCGGTGTAGATGGATGGCACCGGTGCTGTGATTTTGAGAGAGAGGGATGGCACCGGTTACGTAACCGGTGCCTTGTTTTCAAAGGAGCGCGACACTGGTTACGACACCGGTGTCGTTGGTGTCTTTTTTTTTTTTTTTCTTTTTTTT
>Ga0209589_1013843_pt1 | contig 10363 bp, 11 predicted proteins | sample CowpeawhiteBW_FD_187525 | JGI IMG/M metagenome (GOLD analysis project Ga0209589, IMG submission 187525) | Root nodule microbial communities of legume samples collected from California USA - Cow pea white BW (SPAdes) (version 2) | ecosystem: Host-associated > Plants > Roots > Nodule | place: USA...
TCACACATAATAGAAGTTAATGTCAAATTATAATTTTGCCACGTGTCAATTGTTTATGTGAAAAATCTCGATTTGATCTTGTATTTGTTATTTTGTCTCAATTTAGTCTTAATTTCTTTTTAAACTAGAGTAATTTCATCCCTTCCAAATTGAGACAAAATTTAATTTTTATATAAATATTATTATTATTTTTTGTTATAATAGATAATTTTAATTAAATTAAGTTTATTTAAATTTAAATTTTGCATTGACCTTTTTTAAAATTTTGTTTTAATAATTTCTAGACTAATTTATAAATTTAAATGTAAAATTTTCCCAACAATTTTATAAGAATTACAAACATTTGAATTTTGTAACTTATATAAAACTATTTTAAAATTTTACATTTGAATTTATAAATTTGTTTTATATATTATTAAAACAATTTTTTTTAAATAAAGTTCAATGCAAATATTTATAAAACAACTTTATAAATTTTATAAATATTTATATGAAAGTTAAATTTAGTCTCAATTTTATAAATATCTATTATAATAAAAAAAATTATAATATTCATATAAAGATAAATTTAGTCTCAATTTGGAAAAGATGAAATTAATCTAGTTTAAAAAGAAATTATGACTAAATTGAAATAAAATAACAAATACAAGGACAAAATCAAGATTTTTTTCATAAATAATTGACACGTGACAAAATTATAATTTAACACCTGGCAATTTTTTTTAAATTAAAAAAAACTATAAGCTGACACGTGTCAACTATTTTTTTAAGATAAAAAAGTAAAAAAAAAATTAAAATAAAAAAAATAAAAAAAATTATGAACTAACACGTGACACATAATTAACGTCGAACGAAAAAAACCTAATTGGAACAAATTTTAAAAAAATAGGATCCAATTGAAATAATTTATTGAATAAAGATAATTAACTATTTTCTTTTTCCTAAACAAAATTATAATTTATTAAAAAAGGTTTTAACTCATTAAATATTATTTTTTTACTAATAAAAATTATTACACCCGTACTTTTATAACTAATTTTATAGAAGAATACTAATACTAAAGTAATTCTTTTTTGGTCTTTTATTTTTGGAAGCCTGAAGCAAATAATTTACATTCTTCGATTTTGAATCAGTCATCATCAAAATCTTTAGAAATATTCCAAGTAAAACTTCATTTTATATCTAACAAGTACTATATCTATTTTCTAGTAAAATACCAAATATTAAACTAGCAATATTTTCCAAATTATTGTTCATATATAAAGTATTCCTTTGCTTCTCCAAACAACTTCTATATAAACTAATATAAGATACATAGTTGATTCTAATTTCTCTAGCATGAAAATTAATAGTTTTGAAGTGTTATAGAATAAGAACAGAGATTTGTCCATTGAATTAACTATTCTTAACACTTCATAGGATGCCTTTATATCTTTCAAAACTTCGCTTCTTCATATTTATATGAACCTGAAAATTATATACCTTGAAATCCTTCTACGAAATGATATGTCTCATTTATCATCCCAACCTTTTTTCACTTTTATGTTCTTAGCATGTTTTCTTATATCACCTTATGAAGAAATTTTATTTTTGTTTTAAGCACATAAAAACATGTTCTTTGAACTTGAAAAACAACATGGTTTGAACTTTAGAAACAAGATAATGCTCAAAATATTATATTTAATATCGTTAGTTAAAAATATTAAATCAAATATTCTTTTTTTTTTAGAAAAATAATAGTTAATGGTAATAAATAATAAAATATAAAACCATACATAATAAATAATAAAAAGATTTATCAAGATATTTTTATTATTTTTTTTTCATTATAGTTTGAGTTTCTCACAAATTATTCTCAGCTTTCATTTTTATTTGTTTTCGTTTTCTTTTGTATCTGAAAAGAAAAAAATATTTTATTTTTGCTCTTATTTCTCCTTTGTTCTCTTCCATTCTCAAGGAAGTAAAGAAGAAGGAGGTAATTCTTTCGTCTCACTTAATGGTGAAATATTAGTTTAATAATTTATTTAGTGAATCTCTTTTATATTGTTTTTTTATTTTATGAACATAGAAGAAAAAGTATTGTACTATGTGTTTTTTATAATCAGATTTTAATTGTGGTTCCATTATATGTCTATTTTCTTTTATTTCTCAAGAGAAAAAGATTTATTATTTTTGCTCTCATATCTTAGTTGTTCTCTTCTATTCTTGAAGAATTAAAGAAGAAAATAATTATCTTTTGTCTCACTTGATAGTGAAATATTAGTTTAATAATTTATTAAATGAGTCTATTGTATATTAATTTTTTATTTTATGAACATAGAATAAAATGGATTGTACTATGTGTTTTTTATAATTGGATTTTAAGTGTGGTTTGATTATCATCGATTTTTCTTTTAGATTTTAAGTGTGGTTTGATTCCCCGTTAATGATGTAGCTTATTGTTATACTAAGTTATATATATTCATTTTTACAGTATTAATGTCAATAATTAAATGTATAAATTTTGGATGTATTATTTTGGTTCTCCCAACAATGTTGGTCAAGATCCGCCACTGTGTATACTTAGGAACAAAGAATCCAACTAGCTATTTGTATAAGACTTTATATATGTTTATGTTTAACTATTTGTTAAAATTAATAAAATAATTATTTTAATTTAAAAAACATTAAAAGATAAAATTAGAGAGAAAATATAAAAAAATGAACCCTCCTTTTATACAAGTATAAATATCTATTTATTGATTTTTTTACATAAAAATAATGTTTTTAAAATTTAAAGTACCGTAAAATATTATATAATTAACATATAAATAAATATTCTAATTTTTTTAATAATTTAAAAAGTATGTGAAGCATCCACTTCCACACACAATGACAGATCTTGATCAATAATTTTAGAGAAGTCAAATTAATATACTCAAAATTTATAAAGTTGTTTTTTTTATATGAATATCATTTTAAATACACTCTCCCATTCTCCTGTATAATGTTCCAAAAAGTTAATATAAAACGACCACCTATAATTTTTTAATCTTAAGAAAATGACTCCTCTAATTGGACTATTTGTATGATGTTTTAGTTTATGTATAGAATTTAAATTTGTTTTTATTTTCACCTTCCTAGATAGTTTTCCTTTTATTACTTTTAAAAAAATAAATAGATACTCTTTTATTCTTTATCAATCAACCAACATATTCTTTTTGTAAGTTTGAAATTCAAAAATAGTTTATCATAATTTAATAAAAAATTCAAAGATATACCTAATAAAAGAGAACTATGATAATCCAGTTACAATTGAAAATTGGTTATTAAAAAATACATAGTACATTATTTTATTTTCTATATTAATAAAAAGTGAACATACAAAGACTCATGAGATAAAAATAATAATGTTAACTATAAACTAATATTTCACTAGCAAGTGAAACAAAAAAGAGTTTTTTTTTTCTTCAAAAATTGAAGAGAACATATGAAATGAAAACAAAAATATTGAGTTTGTCTTTAACCTTTTTTTTTCTTAAATAAAAAAGAAAATAGGTGAAATTGAGAGATGTGTATAATATATGAAAAACTCAAGAGACAATGTAAAAAAAAGTATCTTAATAGATACTTTTATTTTTTTATTATATTTGATTTTATATTTTAATATTTATTAACATTAAATGTTGTGTTTCACTAAAAAAATGTTTAATTATGTTTTTAATTATATTTTAAGTCCCTACTAAATTTGGAAACTTTTAATTGAATCGTGATAAATTGTTGTGATTTATTGAGTGACATAATTATTATATTGTCATGTCCCTTGATCCACATGTCATCTTATTATTTTAAAATTTTGTAATTCTATAATATAATTTATAATTTTACAACAGTATGATTTTATATTTTATAATTTAATAATTTTTATATTTTAATTTAAAATTATATAATTATGATATGGTAAGATAATAATAATGTTAACCCCTTAACAGTCACATCTCCTCATTAATAACCAAAGTTAACTATAGAGTCTCAAAAGAAAAAATAGAATTGATCGAGTGCTCAATAGATCATCCCATTAACTAAAGAAAGTTAATATTGGACACTCAATTACAAAAATTAAATTTAATGAAATTAAATTTAGTGAGTACTTAATGGAGCACAAAAATTTTATCAAGAACTCAACTAAAAAATTTCCAAATTTATCAATGACTTAAAACATATTTAAACATAAAAAAAAAATAAAAATACGTAATTTAATTTTCATTAATTTTTAATATATATACATGTATTTTAAATTTTTGAATAAATATTAAAAATTCAATATATAAATTTAAAAAAAAATTACCTTGGAGTGTAATAATTCAACAAAAATTACCTCCCAAGTTGAAGGATCCAGAAAACTTTGTGGTTCCGTGTGAGATTGGAAATATAATGGTGAGTAAGGCATTGTGTGATCTTAGAGCAAGCATCAATCTGATGCCTTTATCCATTTTTAAAAGGTTGGGTATTGGAGAAGTGAAGCCTACTATGATAACTCTCCAATTGGCAGACCGTTCAGTGACTTATCCATATGGAATAGTGGAGGACGTCTTAGTAAAGGTTGATAAATTTATCTTTCCAGCTGATTTTGTGGTCTTTGACATGAAAGAAGATACTAAAGTTCCAATTATATTGGGAAGACCATTCTTAGCCACGGGAAGAGCATTGATAGATGTACAACAAGGCAAGTTAATGTTAAGAGTGATTGATGATAAAGTCACATTTTCCACAACTGAAGCAATGAAACACAAGGTGGAAAAGGAGGATTGTTTTCGAGCTGAAACTATTGAGTCTCTGGTGTTTAAAGAAATGGATAATCATGGGAGGAAGAGTCCATTAGAGCTCACTTTGTTGTCAGGTATGCAAGCGGAGGAGTTACTTGCAGAAGTGAGTGATGAAGAGGTGGTTCAATGTGCACATCAATTAGAAGTTCTTAACCCTTTATTCAATTCTACCAGAAAAGTAGAAGATCTCAACAGGAGTGAAGGTGGAGTAAACGAGACATCCAAGGTAGAATTAAAACCACTTCCTTCTCACCTTAAATACAGTTTCTTAGATGAGACAATGCTCAATACTGTCATTATAAGCAATGAACTTATCATTGTTGAGGAAGAAGAGCTTGTAAAGGTGTTGAGGAAGTACAAATCTGCTATAGGTTGGCAAATTGATGATTTACAAGGTATTAGTCCTACGGTGTGCATGCACAAAATTTATTTGGAAAAGAACTTCAAACCTATCCCTCAACGACAAAGAAGGCTCAATCCCATAATGAAGGACGTGGTGAGGAAAGAAGTGATCAGGCTATTAGACGCATACATTATTTATCCAATTTCTAATAGTGAGTGGGTGAGCCCGGTTCATGTGGTGTCTAAGAAAGCTGGGATGACATTTGTGAAAAATTAAAAGAATGAACTCATTCCCACAAGAAAGGTGACAGGGTGGTGCATGTGCATTGACTACAGAAAAATTAATCAAGCCACAAGGAATGACCATTTTCCCCTCCCGTTTATAGATCAAATGCTTGAGAAATTGGTTGGACATGAATACTGCTATTTTCTAGATGGTTATTCTGGTTACAACCAAATAGTCGTAGCTCCTGAAGATGAAGAGAAGACAACGTTTACATGGCCTTATGGAGTCTTTGGATACAGGAGGATGCCCTTCGGTCTCTACAATGCACCTGCAACATTTCAAAGGTGTATGCATTCCATTTTCTCTGATTTGGTTGAAAATTGCATTAAAAAATTTTCATGGATGATTTTTCTGTATTTGGCTCTTCATTTGATTCTTGCCTATCTAATTTGACCTTGGTTTGAAAAGATGTCAAGAAACTAATTTAGTGCTAAATTGGGAAAAATGTCAATTTATGGTAAATGAGGATATTGTTCTTGGTCATCAAATTTCTACTATAGGCATTGAGATTGATAAAGCAAAGGTGGAAATAATTGAACAATTACCTCCTCCATTGAATGTAAAAGGGGTAAGGAGTTTTTTAGGACATGAAGGTTTTTATAGACGGTTCATTAAAGATTTTTCTAAAATTGCAAAGCCTATGACAAACCTTCTTGAAAAAGAAGCCCCTTTTGTGTTTGATGATGCATGTTTGAAAGCGTTCATAACTTTAAAGAAACAACATGTCTCTGCTCCTATAATTACAACACCTATCTGGTCTTTACCATTTCAACTTATGTGTGATGCTAGTGATTATGTTGTGGGTGTTGTATTAAGATAGAGAAAAGACAAAGTGTTTCATGTTATTTATTATGCCAGTCGTGTATTGATTGAGGCTCAAAAGAATTATGCCACGATTGAGAAAGAATTACTTGCTATAGTGTTTGCTTTTGATAAATTTAGATCCTATCTTGTGGGATCTAAAGTTATTGTTTACACTAATCATGCTGCTTTGAGGTATTTGTTTGCTAAGCAGGATGCCAAGCCACGATTAATCCGTTGGATTCTTTTGTTACAAGAGTTTGACTTGGAAATTTGAGATAAGCAAGGGAAGCATAATTTAATAGCTAACCACCTTTCAAGACTGAAGATTGGTGAGGATGATGCTCGAGAAATACAACCTATTTCAGAGGAGTTTCCATATGAGAAGTTACTAGTCATTACTTCTTTGCCATGGTTTGCAGACTTTGCCAATTTCAAAGCGGCTGGTATAATTTCTTATGACTTGACTTTTCAGCAGAGAAAGAAGTTCTTGCATGATGTTAAAAGTTATTTCTGGGATGATCCTCTGTTGTTTAGAAGATGTGGTGATATATCATTAGGCAATGTGTTCTTGAGAATGAGTTTGAGAGTATCCTTTGGCATTGTCATGGATCTGATTATGGGGGGCATTTAGTGTTGAGAGAATAACTTCTAAAGTTTTACAAAGTGGCTTCTATTGGCCTACTCTCTTTAAAGATGCTCGTGGTTTTATTGAGAAGTGTGACAAATGTCAAAGGGTAGGAAATATTTCAAAGAGAAATGAGATGCCTCTAAACAACATTCTGGAAGTGGAAATTTTTTATGTGTGGGGTATTGATTTTATGGGGCCATTTTCGTCTTCTTTTTCAAACCAATACATTTTGGTTACAGAGGATTAAGTGTCAAAGTGGGTGAAGGCTAGGGCATTACCATCGAATGATACTAAAGTGGTAATTTCTTTCATTAAGAAACACATATTTTCTAGATTTGGGGTGCCTAGAGCAATCATTAGTGATGAAGGTTCACATTTCCATAACAAGAAATTTGCAGCACTTTTGGGGAAATATGTTTTTAACCACAAGATCGCCACCCCTTACCATCCACAAACCAGTGGGCAAGTGGAAATTTCCAATAGGGAGTTGAAGAGAATTTTAGAGAAAGTTGTGAGCTCATTCAAGAAAGATTGGTCTAGGAAACTAGATGATGTACTTTGGGCTTACCATATAGCTTTTAAAACTCCTATTGGAATGTCTCCATATCATCTGGTGTATGGGAAATCATGTCATTTACTTGTGGAATTAGAGTACTAAGCATTTTGGGCTATTAAATTCTTGAATTTCGATTTGAAGAGTGTAGGTGAGAAGCGATTATTGCAATTGGATGAGTTGGATGAATTTAGACTTCAAGCCTATGAGAATGCTAGCATTTAAAAGGAAAGAACAAAAAAATGGCATGATAAAACAATTGTGCATAAAGAGCTTGCACCAGGACAACATGTGTTATTATACAATACTAGGCTCAAATTGTTTCCTGGTAAGTTAAAGTCAAGGTGGTCTGGCCCGTTTGTTGTGAGACAAGTATTTCCCTTTGGTACAATTGAAATTTCGGACCTCAATTCAAAAAGAAGTTTTAGAGTAAATGGTCAAAGATTGAAGGTGTATGTCAGTGATGTTTTTGAGAAGAATGTAACCACTACTGCATTAACATCACCACAACTAGGTATTGAATGAGTATTCTTCTGTTTAGAAACAAACGAAAAAAAAGGGACAGGAGAAGGGGATTACAGCCTGTGAGAGGGGTGATTAATGCGTCGTTCTAACCTCCTCCTTTCGATCAGGAAACCACCCTGCTCTGCTAAAGCGTTTACGCTTGTCACTGTGAGTTCATCTCCGTCTTCGTCACCTGGATCCACTCCAGAAGAATCTCGAGCCTCTCTAGAATCTCGCGCCTCACCAGAACTTCGAGTATCTCCAGAATCTCGAACCTCTCCCGAACCTCGACCATCTCTTGCACCAAGTCGTGCGACTTCTGCATATTCTCAAACGGTGAGAAGGTCTGCCAGCACAAGAAAACGGAGGCATTCTTCTTCTACGAACAATGACCATGGAATTATCTTCCAAAATGAAGAACAAAATATGAGGTATGCTTCTCTTATCAAGCGACTGATTATCCCTACTCGGTATATTGATGAAAATTCTTTGAATACATTGGGGATGTTAAACGACATGATTGCAATGCTGAAAAAAATTGGTTGGACCACTTTTACCAATTTGAAAAACCCTGCTTATGAGAGGATTACTCTTGAATTCCTCAGTTCTATGAGCGCATAAATTTTGCATGGAAGGAATTGCGAATAGGGGTTGATTAAGTTCTGATTGCATAACACTAATTATACTCTTGATTGGCTTAGTTGAATGCTATTTTTGGGTTTCCTAGCGGTGGTGAGAGGAGGTATCCTCGTATTTTTAATGAACATGCCTTTTGGTGCCATTTATCTACTGCTAGTCAGTTTGTTTCATCAGATTCCAAAGAATCCTATATTCATCACCCTTGTTTTTGTTATGCTCATCGCTTGTTAGCTCACACATTGTTTGCACGGGGTGATAGCACTGCTGCTGTAAGGAAATCTGAGTTGTTATTTATGTGGAGTATGGTCAATGATTTTCACTTAGACTCAGGTGCATGGTTGGCTTGTCAACTCACAAAGGTTGGAAAAGCCTCTTCAGGAAACATCACAATTGGTGGGCTGATCACGACTATTGCTCTCCATTTCAACATTCCCTTGGAGGATGATAAGCCAATTTTGGGGACATCTCGTATTGATCTTGATATGTTTGTCAACAATGACATGTTGGTTAATCGAGATGGTCAATATTGTTTGGTAATGAATTCTATAGAAGGCATGGCACCTCAACCTCTCCCTAGTCTTGCCTTTACTACAATGTATGGTAGAGACATCTGGACGTTCTCGGCGTCTAATGCACACCATTCCTCTCCTCCTCCACTTTTTCCACCCTCTCGGGTGCCATCAAGCACTGTAGAGTCTCATGTTGAGGCATTTACTCGTATCCATCAGTCCCTTGCTGAGCTCCACTTGCAACAACAACGCCATTACAATGAGTTCCAGCAATTCAGGGATAGTCAACTTCTCCATCAGCAACATGTGGAGCAATTGCTCCATGACACTATGGCTTTGCTCCGTCCCCACCATTAATATTTTTGTGAGTCTCTCCCTTCCTTTCTTAGTTGTTTTGCTTATGTTGAGGACAACTTAAACATCTAAGCTTGGGAGGGTCAATTGCATGTTAGTTGTTGCATTTCTTTTTGTTGTTGCATTTGCATACCATACATATCAATCTAACTCAAGTCTAAGTTGATTCAATTATAATTTGGGAAGCACATTATATAATTGTTGGAGAACTCACACACTACACAAGAGGAGGTCTTGACACTTGACATGTAAGGAAGATAACTTTTGAGTGATAGATTTAAAGAGGTTCTTTTTAGGTTTCTAAGGTGACACTCACTGCATTTGGTTACTGGAGAAATGTCTGCCAATTTCACAACATAAAAAAAAAGAAAAAAAGGAGAGTATAATTAATAAATAATAATAAGTGAAATGGACATCCCTTTGAGACTGTTAGTTACTGGGAAAAGAGACACTCCTTTGAGATTGGGTGTGGTAAGTGCAAAGCATTTGAGTGGAGGATCCATGCTTAGTTAGCATGTAAGTGTTGTCTAGGCTAGAAACCTAAGAAGATATCCTGTTGCAGAGAACTTTAAAAACACATCAAAGATTCTCCTCCTTAGTGTCTGGTGTCTTTACTCATTGATTGAATTGCACTAAGCGACCTAACATATGTGGAATGTGTGTATCTGAAATATTTTTGGATCAATTTAGATTTGAGATTAGATACCAACTCATCATTATGTTTGCATTTGTTATGTTGTTTCATTACATTTTCTTGGCTTGAGGATACACAAAAGTCTAAGCTTGGGAGAATTTGATGAGTATATAATCTATTGTATTGTTAATTTGTGATGTTCATGGTATGTGCTGGTTTGGTTGTGTTACACCCCTATGCTCTTTTTGCTAATGTCCAAAGGGGGAGAAAGCTATTTTTTTCTGTATTGCAGAACACATAATGCT
>Ga0209589_1013846_pt1 | contig 10356 bp, 10 predicted proteins | sample CowpeawhiteBW_FD_187525 | JGI IMG/M metagenome (GOLD analysis project Ga0209589, IMG submission 187525) | Root nodule microbial communities of legume samples collected from California USA - Cow pea white BW (SPAdes) (version 2) | ecosystem: Host-associated > Plants > Roots > Nodule | place: USA...
TGTGAAAGGAACCTTCACATCTAGATAGCTTGCTATCTTAATGTCCAGTGGGGATTTCACTTAGCTTTCTAAATCAACTCACACCATATTCAATAATCTTAAAAAGGAACAAGATAATCCTTCATCACACAACACCAAGCTGACAATTGGACAACTCCCTACATCTAATACCTCTAAACTGGTAACCCTCCACCTGACACTTACAGGACTTGGATAACTTAAGCCGCCAGGTACACGATGATAAGCGATGACATGTACAAACGCGGATATGGCCAACAACTTCTCAAATGCGTTGCTGCAGAACAAGACAGTACATCTTTAAAGAGTTACACGAAGGCATATGCGACTATCATTCTGGTGCACGCACCATGACTACCAGAATCCTTTGCGCCGGTTACTTCTGACCGACCATGGAGGTAGACTGCCAAGACTTCGTCAAAAAATGCATACCATGCCAGAAACATGGCAACCTTATCCACTAGAAACAAGAGCAGCTTTACTCTATACTATCCCGTGGCCCTTCGCAATGTGGGGAATGGACATCCTCGACTCTTTCTCCCCCGACAAAGGTCAAGTAAAGTTCTTAATAGTAGCCATCGACTACTTCACCAAGTGGATAGAGGTCAAACCCTTAGCCACCATTACAACCTAGCAAGTCCAACAATTCGTTTGGAAGGATATTATATGTCGGTATGGCGTCCCACATACAATCATCACCGACAATGGCTGACAGTTTATAGACAAAGAACTTGCTAAATTCTATACTGGTCTAGGCATCAAACATGTAACCAGCTCTGTTGAACACCCACAGACCAATGTAACTTGCTAATTAGTGGAAGTGCTATGGGTATACAGGTGTACCCCTCAATCAGCAACAAATGAATCTCCATTCAGCCTAGTATACGGCGCAAATGCCATGATACTCGTTGAAATTGGTGAACCATCTCTATGCCGAGAACTATACGATCCAGTCCAAAATCATCAAAACATGACCACCTACCTCGACCTCCTACCCGAGTTAAGAGAAAAAGCCCAAATAAACAAAGAACCTATGCCCGAGATCGTTCGCAAAGGGAGACTTAGTTTGGAGAATGGCCAACAGTGCAAGAAAGAAGGATGGCAAGTTCTCCGCAATTGGGACGGCCCATACCGAATACGTGAAGATGTTGGAGGAGAAGCGTATAGGCTTGAGCTGTTGTTAGGGGAAGAAATACCCAATACATGGAATGTATCCTATCTCAAGTTTTACTTTAGTTAAAAACATGTATTGTATCGTACCAAATGCTTGTAACCCTGGGTGTACTCTTTTCCCTCACCTGGTCTTTTTTCTCTAAGGAGGGTTTTGGCCAGGGAGGTTTTAACAAGGCACCCCAAATTTCATGAATAAACAAAGGGTTCTTAACCTCACGACTACTCCTCACCTTGCTTCTAACACGTTTTTAAGTTCCCCACCCTTACCACAAGTAAGCGGCCTGGGTCGAACACCCTTAACTTAATGTTGATTCATTTAAGTTCCCCACCCTTACCACAAGTAAGTGGCCTGGGTCCAACACCCTTAACTTAATGTTAATTCGCTTTAAGTTCCCCACCCTTACCACAAGTAAGCGGCCTGAGTCGGACACCCTTAACTTAATGTTGATTCGCTTTAAGTTCCCCACCCTTACCACAAGTAAGTGGCCTGGGTCGAACATCCTTAACTTAATGTTGATTCGTTTAAGTTCCCCACCCTTACCACAAGTAAGCGCCCTGGGTCGAACACCCTTAACTTAAGTTTAATTCGTTTAAGTTCCCCACCCTTACCACAAGTAAGCGGCCTGGGTCGAACACCATTAACTTATGGTTAATTCATTTAAGTTCCCCATCCTTACCACAAGTAAGCAGCCTGGGTCGAAAACCCTTAACTTAATGTTAATTCGTTTAAGTTCATCACACGTAAGCGACCCTGATCGAGTACTCTCACTAGCACAATCATTAAAGTTACTCCTACAGGGAAGAACACACTTAACATAACATATCGCATGCGTAACAACGTTACCCAACAAACGCGTTCCTATCACATAAGCTATCGTCAACAACCACACAATAAATATATCCATAACATTCATCATATTAAAAGCAAAGTAAAATAATGTACGAATTATTATAGACTTAGAATTCATTGTCAATAGAACATCATAGACAACATATGTCCTAAGCCACCTTGTTGTCATCACCCTCCATGGCCTCTCCCGCATTCATGTCCTCATCCGCTGCTGCCTTCTCTGCCTCCTCCTCGGGGCTGCTCTCAACACATCCTTGTTCACGTCAAATCTTGGATCAGCCGCATCAATATCTTGGCAAAAGAAGGCCGCCTACCTCACCCCTTTCTGAAACCCGTTGATGTGCTCTTGAATAATGTAGCCTTTCAAATCTTCAAGCTCCACCTCCACGCCTTCATATTTTTCGTTTAATTCATCATAATCCGCCTCAAGGTCCGTTATCCTCTCATTAAGTTTAGTCTCCAAATCCAGACAGCGAACCTTCCAGGTTTGCAACCTCTTCTTTTCTTCCTCCCACCCTTCCCTCTCTTTTTTCCACGCAACCCTTTCCTCCGCGAACTTATCAACTTTTCCTATAAATCTTCCAACTTTTCCCGGTTCCCCTCTTTGACCTCCCTACGATACAACGATCCAACCCGGCGACTCAAAATTAGTGCCTTGCTCCCAAACTCCACCATTGTCCTCGCCAGGTGGTCCGACTCCATGCTGTCGATAGAATTAATCACTATCTTCGACAGGTTAATTGCGATGTCCTTTCTAACAGCTGTTTGTGGCAACTCTATTAGATCGAATTTCGGTCCTTTAGCACCACTAGACGACCCTTGCCCCAGCAAGGTTGCCCTTACCTTCTGCATATCCTTACCCTTACCAGGCCTAGCCGGTAACTCGGCTTTCCTCTTGGTGCCGCCATGAATGTGCACCTCAACCAACGACTCTTGTAAATTTGGGACCTCAGTATTCCCAACTGCTTTTGCCTTCACAACCTTCTCCTTTCTCAGTGCTTGAAAAAGGATCAAGTTCTTTTTTCCAGCTTGAGCCATATGTCTTGCATGAATACACCAAATTTCGGTTAGTTTAACTTAGAAACAACAAGACAGTTTAAGTCATAAATAGATACCTTCAATATCAATAATTGGATGAACCGAATTATAAACCCTAACTAAGCCCTTAGTGGGCAGCTTATCAGTAAACTTTATCAGCACCTCCACCACCTCCCTATCCGCTGTCGATAACTCATCGGTACTCATATCCTTATACCGAGAAGGGCTACCTGTTCAAATAAAAGGGAATTTTGTACTCCCATCTGCATTAAGAAAATGCGACTTGCCCCCCTCCTTCACCACAACTTTGAAATAGCCATCCTTGAAGTGCTTGAATGATTGTGAAAACACGTCCAGTTTGCTAATGCTCGGCCTGCTCACCAAGGATAGCCAAGTAGTCGGTTGTCGGAGTCTCGTGTCATAAAAATATAAAAATGCATGAGGAGACAGCCACAGGTACAATGACTGGCATAGAACACGAAAGGCCTGCAAGTAGGCCCAACTATTCAGATGTAGCTGAGTAGGCGCCACGTTTAGCTGACGAAGCACTCCCATGGTAAAATCATCTAGCGGCAACCTCACATGTAACTGAGAAAAATGACACATATGCATGTAAAAAAAATTTTGGCAGCTCCTTCTTGGCCATGACAGACGCACTCAATAGCGCTCACCCGTTCCAACGACACGATACCACAATCCACGCCCTTTGCGATAACGGGGGTACAGTTCAGCCATGGGTTTAGCAGGCGAGACAACCAGAACAATGACGACTAGTTACAAACATCAGCCGCTACCCAGTCATAACCAACCTTAGCCGGCCAATTACTCTCTATTATCTCTTAGAGAGGATCTTCCCTCACCTCGGGCACTGTCTCCATTGGGATCCTCCCCACCACAGCTACTGGACTAGTACTTTCCTCCTCAAGAGGCCTACCTACACTCCCTCTAGACTGCACACTCCCACTACTTAAAGAAGACAATGACACAATATCACTACTACTAGACATACCTTTTTTTTTAAAGATGTCGGCAGAAACAAGGAACTAGTCGGACAGTTCTAACGCACGGAAGTCTCTGATTTTGAAATCTTCACAAATGAGCCAACAAAAGCAAACCCTTCGTGAAATCCACATTTATAAGCCTGAATTCCGAACGATAAAACTTCTTCTCGCCAAAAGTCACAACTCATACCAATCGACACAAGACATACCAAAGGTCATGAGTATCAGGAACGACGACGCAAAAACCCTTTTTGATTAGACCTCTGACACCCCTTCACCTGCTACAAACCTTCTCCCATCTTTAGCCTTAACACTGTTCATCACATTTAAAGGCTGCGGGACTGGTGTACCACACCTAGTCGGCCTAGCCGAAAAACAACAAACACTTGTCATCCTTTACCGACATAACTATATCGACAAAGGTTAGGGGACTGGTTTACCACACCTAGTCGGACTAGTTGAATAATAACAATTACCAAACACATGCTAGGGTACCCAGACTAAACCGCTAAGAAGCGTCATTGATCAAATTAATACTACTTATCTATAACAACTTCAGTATTGTTAAGAAAGTAGTCAAAATAAATAGAAAGGGTAAAGTAACCCAAAGTGATCTCCCAATGAACACAGAATTGATTTTTAGCAAGTTAGTTCTTATAAAATCTATACAAAATGGTTAGTCAATAAAGATAGAAATAAAATTTAAAAGATAAAAAGAAATAAAAACAATTGTAAAGAAAATAGATTGATTCCATTGTTTTTTTTTTAAATAGATTCATCATCGGTTATCTAAAGATTATTGCTCAATTAATTATTGTTGTAGATTTACAAATTAATCAAGTTAAAGTCTCAATTAATTTGTTAGCGTTCTCACTTTTAACCAAAGTATAGTCTCAATTAGAAGTGAGAACTTTTAGATTATCCATAGTAAATCCAATCAAAGTACAGTCTCAATCAAATTTTACTATGCCTAATCAAAGTAAAGTCTCATTATGTTGTTCCTTTTTAAGATTATTGAATATGGTGTGAGTTGATTAAGAAAGCTAAGTGAAATCCCCACTGGACATTAAGATAGCAAGCTATCTAGATGTGAAGGTTCCTTTCACAAAGCTCAAATGGAAAGCACATAAACCATAGAAAACCAAGAACAATTAAAGGAAGAAGAAAACATAAAATGGAAAGGAAAGGAATGGTAAAAATGTGAGAAGCACCCCACTACAAGGCTAGGCTAGAAGCCATGGAAACCTTGAAGATGAGTGGATGTGTGCCGCCACTTGCTATGCAAGTTAAGGCTTAAAAGTATTCACTCCCTAGGGAGGAAACTCTCACAAATGGTTGAGACACAAGAGTGTTTTTACTTCAAAATGTTCATAACCAATTTCTCAAGCAAGAAAGATCATAACCAAGTCAAAGAATGGAACTAATTTTCCAATATCACTCATTTCTCAAGCATGAAAACTAGTAGCATAACACTTAGTAACAAACACACTTTGAGTTCACCAATGAGCAAGTTTGCTCTCGGGTTTTTGACAAATTTTGGTGTAAAAATTTTCTTCTTTTCACAACTAGCTTCATAAAATGGTGAGAAAGAGTTTTAGGTGGCTTGGACACTTATTTCCTCAAGTTTTAGGCCAAAATCAATTTCATGGAGCATAGATCAAGCAAGACATAAAGGGAAAGCAAGATTCAAATACTTGAAAAAACAAGAGTAAGAAAACTTCAAGTTAACATATGACATATGACTCAAGCAAAAGTTAGACACATTTAAAGACTTAACATGACATACACAAAGACACAAACATGTAGCTATCATGCATTTAAACTCATGGATTTGAGGCTCAAAGACTAAGCATCCAAATACATATTATCCAACCACATTTAGGAGCTTAAAGAGGTGCAAAAACTGTAGCCAAACTGCCACAACAAAACCTAAAAACGCTGATTCACGTCTTCTTGGCAGATCAGACATTTTCTCACTAATTTGATCATAACTTTCTCCACAGAACTCCAAATGCGTTGGTTCTTTTTTTTCTGGAAACTAGACCCAAAGATCTTTCTTTGGACACCCAAAACGTAATTTTTGGACCGCTGAGCTGGTGCAGTTTAAGTTTTAAAATCGTCAAATTTTCTGTCAGCACTGTTTTTTGTGTGTAATGGAAGTGGATTCGAACCATACAAAGATAGCTACAACAAGACAATGTTAGCACATGAAAAACACCATATTCAAGATAACCTAGGCTCTAGATATCAAATGATGAAGGATTATGTTGTTCCTTTTTAAGATTATTCTAGATGTGAAGGTTCCTTTCACAAAGCTCAAGAGAAGAAGATGTTGGATTGATTCAAAACAAAAAGGAAATGGAAAACACATAAACCATAGAAAACCAAGAACAATTAAAGGAAGAAGAAAACATAAAATGGAAAGGAAAGGAATCGTAAAAATGTGAGAAGCATGCCACTACAAGGCTAGGCTAGAAGCCATGGCAACCTTGAAGATGAGTGGATGTCACTACAAGAAAAATGTAATTTATCTACAGATCTGTACAGACAGATTTAAGTCCGTATGTAAAGTAGATATTACATACGGATGTTACCTATGGATTTGTAAAATTGAGTTACATACCGAAAATTTCGTATATAACATAAAAAAATATTTGATATGTTAGAACTAACTTTTCCAACTTTTGGAAAGATGGCATCCATAAATAATGATAAAGGATCCGTAAATAAGTTACCACCTAATTTATTATACATATTTAAAATTAATTAATTATTAAAAATTAAAACAAGTTTATTCTCACGCTCTAAATTTTAAGCTCATGTATCAGAGAAGAATAAGCTCTGAGAAAAGCTTAGTCATAGAGAAGAAGAAGCTCACTGGAAACCCTATTCTTCCTTCATTTCGTACTCACCCTTTGTTCGTTCTCTGCCACTCGCACTGATACAGAGGATCACCGATCCAACGACTACGTTAAAACCCTAGCATCACCACTCGTGCCTCCTCTGGATTTGCCCGGCCCTAGAAGCACTAAGCTCGTTGTAGGTTGCTTGACTTTTAGAGCTCGCACCCTTGCCGCTGCGTCACGAAACTCTCAGCCTGCGACCACCACCATGTCTTCTCACCTGTAATGAGGCTTCCTAAGGTTAGGGTAAACAACCCATTCAAATCATAAAATGGATTGGTGTTGTGGGTAGATAGAAAAACCAATTTTGCTCTATGTATATTTTGGATTTTGATTGAATTGAAAAGACACAAATTGGGTGTCCTCTGCTATGTGGTTTTGTTTTTTCCATTGATTAAATCAGATTATTATATATTGTTTTCTTTTTAATCTTGTCTTTGTTTCTTTGACTTGAACTGAATATTTGTTTATATTTGTGTTCATAGTTAATCGATTTGTTTTTTCATTCTTCTAATGGTGAAAGCTATCAGAGTTCTCTTTCACTCCTATAGTCATTCAATGTTGAGTTATGGAATTTACATGTGGCATGATAGGTTCTGAAGTAGTAAGATGTGGAAATCGGAGACCTAAAAGAAGGTGAGGTTCGTCTGAGGAGCAAAGCTGTTGGGGTTAATTTCATTGAGGTCAATTTTTGCATAGGGGTTTATAAAGTCCCTTCTTTACCTTACACTCCAGGTTTCTTTGCTTTATTACTACCAAACTTTTATGAATATCTATAGTTATATTGGTTGAAAATAGAGAGACCTGGTTGCACTTGCTCTCCAAATATTTTAATTGTGCTATGATTTGTGCCATTTGGGTCTCTTAGTTATTCATCACAAATGTGTAGATTTAGTTTTTAGATTTCCATTTAGCTAATTAGTCTACTATCTGTTGCAATTACGTACTAGGTGGCACATGAGGTTTACCTTAAATTTGCCTAGACTACTCCTAAGTTTTGAAAAGCTTTTTTACCAATTTAGGTGACTTTAATTTCTACTGCTAACCGCTATCTTAAAAACTTAGAGAATGTTTTGTAAGGAAGAACAATGTGTTGTGGTTTTTTAAAGAAGCGTGAATTGAATCACTTTGAAGCATCTTTTTGTAAAGAAGAATTACTTCTTGTACTGGCAGAGATGGAAAGTTTCTTGTATTTGTATAAGCAAGAAGCTCAATTAATTAGGATGGGTGCAGGATAAGGACCTATATATTAGTGTTTCTACATAATGATTTCCTTTAATACATGTTTTGCATGTAATGATGCTTGTTTTTGCACACTTTTTGAAGTGGATTAATTTGACTTTTAATTGCATTATGTAAATCTGTCATTGTAGTAGATTTGGTGGGAGGTGGAACAATCATATACGAAACAATCAAGTCATGTTCTCAATCTAAATTCTTTTTGCCTTCATGGACAAACTCGTACCAAACATGTGGACAAACTCAAATATCAAGTCACTCTTCAGAAGAGATTGTCCAGTTAAAACAAGAAGTTTTGAATTATAGGGAGGACAATGAGAGGTTAAGCCAACAGTTACAACAACAACAACACCAACCAGAGAAAAGCCAACCTCAACAAGAGCAGGAGCAACCACAACTAAACAATCAACAAGAACGACATGACTACTCTGAATATTAGGCCTTCAGATGTTTGTACTTCTTCATTATATTAGCACTTTTAGGTTATGTTTTGTTAGAGTTTGATTACCATTATATATGTGAACACTTTTTGGGGACTACATTAGATTATGTTATGTTAGCACTTTTATTATAACTATATTAGCACTTTTAGACCAAATTGTTAGCACTTATTTTGTTTATAACTTGGATTTGGATTATGTTATTATCTTTGATTTGGATTTTATATTTGTTTATAATTAACTTGGATTTGGATTAAGTAAATATTGCTTGTTGGTGAAATTTCATTGCAATTGACAGGAAATGTAAAAAAAAAATTGAAAATGAAAAAATATAGTTTTAATTTAAAAAGTATATTATTACATACATATTTACATACGAAATAAGCTGTATAAAATTGCACCATTATTATATACGGATTATTCCGTATGTAATATATATGTAATATACACATATATATCCTGATCAATTACATACAGACTTTTTCGTATTTACGTTACATACAGAATTTTCCGTATGTAAGTTACATACGGAAGTTTCCGTATGTGATTCATTGAGAACTTACATACGAAATAATTCGTATGTAAAGTTACATACGGAATTTTCTGTATGTAAGTTACATACAGAAGTTTTCGTATGTGATTCGTCGAGAACTTACATACGAAATAATTCGTATGTAAATTTACACACGAAATATTTTCTGTATGTAAATTTTCCGACACCTGGTTTACATACGGATTTGTTTTCGTATGTAATCTGTAGATAATATCTAATTACATACGGATTTTGTTCATTACATACAGATTTTGTCCATAGAAAAAATCAATTTTTTTTGTAATGTGTGTGCCGCCACTTGCTATGTAAGATAAGGCTTAAAAGTATTCACTCCCTAGGGAGGAAACTCTCACAAATGGTTGAGACACAAGAGTGTTTTTACTTCAAAATGTTCAACCATTTTACATGTCTAGGAGCACCCCTTATATAGAAGAACTTAGGGGCCTCTAAGCAAATAATAGATACATAAGGATGTCTTTACAAAAACCTAACCCTAGCTTTTAGAAACTAGGTCAAATAAAGTTACAAAAAATGAGAGACAAAAGAGCTAACTATGGTGTGTGCAAGGCTAATTTCCTGCTAGCACAAAAGGAGACAAAGAATGTGTCTCATATGTTTCTAAAAAGTGACCAAAGTGTGTTAAAAACAAAGGAGACCAAAGGTACATAGGTACACTTGCTTCATGCCTTTTACTTTATGCTTTATGCCTTTTCTTTACTCTCTCCTCCACATCATTTATGCTCCCCAATCACCATGCACCACCTAGCATTGCTTTCTTACTCCTAATTAACCTACAAAGCAAATAAACATAGATTAGCATGCTGGCTTAAGTCAAGTCAACTATAGTGAACAAGTCAAACCTAGTCAAAAGTCAACAAGTCAACTAAAGTTGATTCAACTAAGTCAACTTAGGGAATCAAAAATAACAAACACAAATGAAAGGGATGAAGGATTAGTGAACTTTCTTTCTAAGCATGCTTAGTCTTCTTAAGCATGTGCCTCCATCCTTGGTTGGGGTCAATCCTTCATCAAGTCTCAATTAATTTTTGTTAGAGTAAATACCTTTATTCAAAGTAAAGTCTCAATTATTGGTAAAAACTCATTTAATCACATGAAAGTTTATAAATAAAATCAAAGTAAA
>Ga0209589_1013851_pt1 | contig 10354 bp, 6 predicted proteins | sample CowpeawhiteBW_FD_187525 | JGI IMG/M metagenome (GOLD analysis project Ga0209589, IMG submission 187525) | Root nodule microbial communities of legume samples collected from California USA - Cow pea white BW (SPAdes) (version 2) | ecosystem: Host-associated > Plants > Roots > Nodule | place: USA...
TATATATATATATATATATATATATATTACCAAATATACATTTATAAAAATAACTAATCTATCGTCAATACATTAAATCAAACTTAAGTTTATAAAAATATTTCTTAGATCTCTAAGGTATTTTTCATCTTATCATACTTTTAATTATATATTTGTTTTTCTTTGTGCAATCTCATTCAATAGTCTCTCAAATTGTTTTTAAGACACACATTTGATAATATTTTATTTATTATTTTTTTATCATGTAGAATACTATTTTAATATATTTTATATAAATATTTTTTATTTTCTAACTCATTATCATATTATAATTTTGTTACTAAAATTGTATAAATAAATTTTATTTACTATAATATATAAATTTAATGTAATTGTCGTGAATTACTTTTATCATCATCCAACATATATTAAAATTCAAAAGATACAAGATTTATGTTAAAAATTTATTATTAGTAGTTTAATTTTTTTTTCTTTGCATGATTTTGATCTAGTGATGTATTATAACTTTTATTAGTATAATGAGAAGAGATTCATTAGAATCTAAAAAATATAAGTAATCAGACATTTAAAATATATTTTAATTTGAATATTTGTTTTCCTTTTATATATTTTTTAAATATTTTAAAATTTTATCAACTAGATTTCATTAATGTTTGCAAATTTAATATTGTTTTGACTCTCAAAAAATTTCATTTGGTATTCTGATATGAAATATATACAATTATAATTTCTTTTCAAATATTTGATATGAAAGAAATAACTCTTCTCGTAGTATTGAATATTTGATAATATTATGTTTCCTTTACCATAATTTTTTATTATTTTATGAAAATGAATTAATTAATATTGAAACAATAAAAAAACAAGTACAGATATGGATACGAGTATATACCCGTTATCCGGTGGGGATGGAAATGTGACAAAAATTTGATACTTATTGAGTTTGGGTATGAGGATGTGGATGAATTTTTTCAATGGAGATGGAGATAGGATATTGAAACCCGTTTCCGCCCTGTTGTCATCCTTAATAGTGACTGAATTGAATAAAAACAACAGATATAGGAACTATTGAACAAAAAGAAAATAACACAACCACAAATTAACATATGATATTGACACAATTACAACTTGTCACGTGCACAATTTATTTTTAATTTAAAATAAAAAAAATGTTAAAAAAAATAGGAGCTGACACAGATAGATGGCATGTACTATTCACATACGTTAACTATTTAAATACAATTGAAGAAAAAGATCAAAATGATCAAAATTAACCAAAATAAGAACCTAATCAAACATAAAACAAAATTTTATTTTATTTTTATTTAGATTAAAGTTTTCATTATTTTACACTAAGATAAATTCTAAAATTAGAAATACTTAAGTTAGAGGTAATTTAACAAACATACTATTGTAATAACAACTTTCCTGCTTATAATCTTTCTCAAACTTAAGTCGTCCTTTTCAAATTTATATCTGTATATAAAAGTAAACAGTAAGATGTTGGTACATTTGAAATGAGTATCGATACTTAGATAGTGATGATCACCTAATTTAAAAAAGAAAAAAAAAAAGAGTATGATATTGATTAGCGTCATCTACCCATTAATTATGATGGTTGGAACAGGCAAGGAGCACTGGACCTTACACCAAATTCATGATTTTAGCATATACATGAACACACAGTGTGATATGTAGGATGAGTGTGTGGCCATGCATCTGTTCTGGGAGAGAACTACCGCCAAGATGAACACTGACAGCAGGTGGAACCCAAAACCTAAACATGGTGGTCTTCTTCATCCTTCTTCACCACTTCGACAATGGCTAATGCACCTTTCATTTGGTCCCTTTCGTCCACGACACCTTCATTCTCATCAATCCTTCGTGTCTTCCCATTTCTATTCATGCCCCCTCTCAGACATTTGTTGTTTTCTTCACTATATCATATACTCATTCTTTCTCATTTTACTCTCTCATTCATTTATTACCACCAACCTTCGTTACTTGCATGTGCTGCATGTCTTCACAATATCTTCACTTCCTTTCTCTCCATTCTCTCAATCAAATTTAAATTCATGCAACTCTATAAACTATATATATATATTAGTTATAAACAAATTCAAATCTAATTATATAAAGCTAATTAGAATAGTATAACATATTTATTAAGATATATTTTATAATGTTGAAAACTGTAGATAAATACACTAAAAGACATAATATTAAAGAATGATAAATTGTAACTGTAAACAAAATATTACATTGTTTTTAATTTTCCGTATTTTTAACTTTTAATCAAATTAGATTTTGAATTCAAATAACTAATCCTATTAAAATTTCAAGTTTGAAGAAAGAGATAAAAATAAATGTTTTATCCACTACAACAATTTTCATGATTATCGTTGGAAATAAATCCGTTGGTAAATCTAAATTTTTTGACAAAGTTGTACTGATGGATTATAGAATTTTAAATTATCGATAAAATGTTGTGTTGATAATGAATCTATTGGTACATAAAATCTGTTGGATAGATTTGTCAGTAAATTAGGATTTGTAATATTTACAGATACTTATGTTGATAATATATTCATTGTTCATTTTGTCGGTGAATTCTATCAATAAATTATAACTCTAATTATTTATAGATTTTTTTTGGTAAATTCGTCGATAATTGAGTATCAAATTTCTCACCCATACTAATGAGATTATTTTATATATTAAGGGAAGATGTGTGAGAATAAGAAGAATAAGACGAGGTGAAGGAAGAGGAGGGGGAATGAGAAGGAGGAGGTTAGAGTTGATGGAGACGCAACGATGATGGCAGTAGAGGTGCAACAATGTGATAACATTGGATGTGTGACGATGACAATGGCAGATGTGCGGCAACGACGACGCCGACAATTAGTTGGCGATGGAAAAGTGCAATAATGATGCCTTTGTGAGATGACAGTAACTACTAAAGATCAAGGAGGTGGATAAGGAAAAGGAAGAGAAAGAGGGAGTGGGAAAGAAAATAGAAAAGGAATACAAAGAGGAGGATGAGAAGAAGGAAAAGGAAGAGAAGGAGGATGAGGAGGAGGTGACAACATGGCGGTGGAGGAGCGATGAGGAGGGGAGGAAGAAGAAAGAAATAAAGAATCTGTCACGAATTTTACTAATGGATTTTATCGAACTGTTAGAATTTATCGGTAATTACTAACAAATATTTATCTATGGATATTTACCAATTGTGTTCATAGATAACATGTGAATCACAAGATCTGTCAATAAAATTTATCAATGACCATTTTAACGATTGATTTTTAATCATCGATAAAATCGATTTACTGACAAATATTTACTATCATCGACGAATAATGTTTGTTGGTAATACACAATTTTTTTATAATGATTTTTTAATTTTCTACCTATGTTATAAGTTAAAAGTTACTTCAGGTTGTGGTAAAAGCCAATAAATAACTGAATGATAATGTTTTAGAGTTAAATATGTTTTATAGTAAGTTATAGAATATTAATTATACTTTTAATATTCAAAAGAAATTATTCATAATACATTTATTTATTTTATTCTTTATGTGGTCATTTAGAACATTTCACTTGTTCAAAACAAATAAAATCGTTTATAAGACTAAAAATAAAATAAAATAAAATAATTAATAAGGGAAAGAACTAATAAAAATTATTAGAAAAAATGTAATAATATACCATTGACATAACATGTTTTAGATTTTTTATGACCAATAAGTGATTGATAATTGCAATTGCAAGGAAAATTTCACAATATTTTATGAAGCAAGTTGAAAAGGAAAGTAGTTAGTTAATTTCTCCCCTCTGAGTATTTTATAAATTGTGCATGGATATATTATAAGTATTTGGTATTTGTTAAAAGTTAGGGCAGATATGAAAATGAGAGAATTGTTATGTGATTAAAAAAAGAAGAAATGGAATCAATCTGGTCTTGATAAAAAGGAACAAAAGGACCCACTAATCTAAGTATAGGTAATGATGTGACCTTAATGGGGACCCTATAAATAGTGTTTTGTATTTAGCCAAAGACAAGGAGCTCTCACAACTTAACATACATCTTTATTAGTTGGAAGCTCAAAGGGTACCATACCCTATTGCCATTGGCTGGATCCATCTTCCTTAAATTAACACTTTTCTTTCTTTCAATCCTTTCTTCTCCTTCATTTTCTAATCCAGTTAAATAACTAAAATTAGGAAGAAAAAGGAAAGCCTAAAAACTAGCTTTTTGCATTTTATTTAAGGAATCTATTACCTAATTTTATAGTTTAGGTCTGCCCAATGTTCTAAGGACATGGTTAGAACACTAAAAAGAGAAAAACAATATAGAAATAATAGTTTTCTCATTGTCATTTTTGTCTCTCAAATAAATCACATTAATATTTGACGTTGAGGCATATTCATCTCATGCGTGGGTCTGAAAATGGGTGGTCAGTTAACGACCCAATAGTGAATAGAATAGAATATCCAAAAAAGTGAGTTTTAAGTCTAACTCAACACCACAAAAGCATCTCATAAGATGAGGTTTGCACATCACTTATATATTATGAAATTGTCTCATCTCTGATCGATGTGAAACTTCCAACAATCATAGTAAATTAAAGTAATGTATTTGTTAAAGAAATAATGTTATTTCAGTAAAATAGTTTGAACAAGTGGCATGTTTATTTGTTCATGTTGTATTGCATACATGAAAAACCTTAAACTTCAATTATTGTTTTGTAAATGGATAATGATACTTTAACCCACTTTTTTTTGACCAACTTTTAATCCACCATTCTCATCACTCTTATATCATCACATCATATCACTACCAAAAAATTAAAATAGATGATCTAAGGGTGATGAAAGTGATGAATTAAAAATGGATAAAAAAAAAGGTTAAAATATATTTTCCTTTGTAAATTGACTCTAAGATTCAGATTTAAGTAAATCAACTCAATCTGATTTCTTTTGTGATGAATTGCAAATTTTATAAATTGACTCGTGTATGAATTAATGAGTCGACGAACTTAAAAATATTTTATTTTCTTAAATTTATTTAATATATTTATTGGATTAAAGTGGATTAACTCTTTTTATTTGTTTATAGTATGAACAAACAAAAAATTAAGGACAAATCATTTAAACATTATCAAATAATATTTTAATCTTTAAAATGATAAATTCTTAACCAACATAATTAGAAATAGAAAATAGGTATGATGAAAAATTAACAAAGGTTATTTAAGATGGTGAATTACGGATTAACCTATTTTAGTCTAATTTAAATCCATTTAACCTCTGTATTAACTGAGTTTAATTTGACTTATTTAAAAAAAAAAAAAACAGATTTTTTTTTTTTAAATCCATTATGAGACAGATTGGTTTTGAACCCACTCTGACATTTATAGAAAACATGTCATGATTTCTGAAATGAAAAAAAAAAATGAATAATAAAAAATAATTTTAGGTGGGAAAACAATGGGTAATGAATCTTCCCATCCACATGCTGATATGGCTGTGGTGAGTTCAACTTACTCAAATTCCATGTGCTATCTTTCTCTTTCCACAAGTGCTTTCATTTCTTAAAATTAAATATATATAAATATAGATATAATAAGATTGATAATGGCGTTTGATTGTCCAAAATTTGAAATTGTGAAATTTGGGAGTATTTGTGTGGAGGAAACATGGTTTGATGGTGATTCGTCAACTACCAGTCTAGTGTCTCCAGTTATGTTCTTTATTTTGATGGTGCCCATCATTTTTTACTTTATCAGGAAAAAAGATGGATCGTACATCTCAACCGTCCATTGCGGAGGACACTGACTCAGAGACCTCAAAAAGCTTCATCAAGCCAACTACTGGGGTAGAAACTACAAAGATAAAAGATAAAAAAAAAATCATAGAAAAAAGGAGCAAAACATTTTTAGTATCTTCATTAATCTTATAATGAAAACTACAAATTCTAGCTTTTCCAAATAGTATATACTTGTTTAGACAAATTTCATGTTTATTATTCCCCTTGCAGAGTTTGATGTAAATAGTTAGAACTTTTAGATAAATATAATATGTTTTTTTATGGATGAATTTTAGAAAGCGACTACTTTTTATATGATTTATGATAAAAAAAAAATTATTTTTTGAAAGAAGAATTTTAAAAAATTGCAATTTTTAAAAATTTATCAGAATAGTTTGATTATTTAAAACTATGGAATTTTAAAATTTATAAAGAGTAAAAAAAAATTGTTGCTTTTATTTTATTTTTATTTTTTTTAATCAATTTTGACGAGTTCGTCATCTTTTTGGTTGATTATGATGTCATTGTTTTGCTTTAATTTGGGATTGCCAACTTCATTTCATTATTTTAATAGATATAAAGAGATTCTTTCACGATAAAGTTAATTGGGATTTTTTTTTTATTATTATAGTAAGGAGAGAACATAGATGGAAAAGAGACCATTCAAGATTCATTAGTAGAATTCGAGCTAATTAACAAGTTAAGGAAAGACTCTAAGAAAAACACACTAGAAGAATAATTTAGAGGACTTTGAAGAGAAGATTAAGATTAGTTGTCTTTTTACTATAGAGAATCCGATCTTGTATAAAGAAAAAAAAATATTAGAAATCTTTGGAAGAAAAAACTTTTGCTTGATTCTTGTAATAAGAATATAAAGATCAGAGTGTTTGCACCCAATAATAAGATATAAGAGTTTTTGGACACAACATATCCTAATTACGAAAAGGAAAATTATATCATGACTTCCATTTTTTAACTCTCATCCTTATCCTGCCGTTGTGATATGGCTTAATGTGGATCATTGATATTTTCAAAAAGAAATATAATAGTATATTAATCAATGATCTACACTAAGTCACACCAGAAAGTAAAAGAAGAGAATAAAAAATAGAATTATACTTTTTAAAAATAAACGTTTTCTGTCTAATCTTCCAATCCAAGTTTTCTTTAAATAGGTATCATGTCTCTTCTGAAATAATTTATTGAAAAAACAAATAGAAGTGAGCTTTATTTTTCTATCCCTTGGTTGAAAGTGTCTCTAGAGAGATATACCTCTCTCTTTAAATGTTACTTAGATTTCTTACTTTCAATTGCACTGATGTATTCATTTTCTTCTAATCATTTCCGCATTTTAGTTTTGTTTAGTTAATTGTTTTCGAGAATGTCGAGAGTTAGGAAACAAAAAAAAAAAGGTTTTCATACACATTTCTATTTATTAGATTCATGAGCTCCTTTTAATTAACGAATTCTTTTATGATTCTAATTCATTTTTTCAAATATTATCATAGTCTTCTTACATTTTCACAGTTTGTTTGGTTGATTTAATTTTTTGTTTAAAAATAGGTTTCATACCAAGAAAAAACAAACAAACAAATTCCTCACAAATCGCTCTAGATTAAAATACTAAAATAAAGAGAAACTTGGGTAAGTGAAGGATGATCAAACACTCCCTTGTATGAAAAATCTAAAATAAGACCAATTACTTAAAAGAATAACCCAATACACCATGGATCATTCTTGTATCCAAACAAAAATGTATTATATGAAATATATTTTTTATTGTTTTTAAACTCATGAGAATATCACATCTTTATCTTCATTTCCAATTTTTGTTAATTCTTTTTGAAACTTTCTTGAAGTGAATTCTTTCCTATTCATGATCACATCGATGTTATAGTTATTTCTAACTTTACATTTATTAGAGTTTTTACAACTGATATTGGTATTGTTGTCCATAGAGCATTTAACTAGAAGTGTAATTTGTATGTTTGTGTTTATATGAAAGAGTTGTATTTTTTGATGATGTCCTTGAAATATGAAAATAAAACCATGACATGCATACTTTCCTATGGTTAGATAGAAATCTAGGTAGATTATAATTAGGTCAAAGTATAACACATACACAGAATTACCTTAATTCGTGCATAGTTCATTATGAATCAATATGGTGCAAACAATTTAAAAGGTAGCTAAAAAATTGAACAATTAATCAGATAGGTTAATAACCTAATAGATTAGAAACCTAATAGATTAGAAACCTAATAAATTAGAAAATTAATAGAATCGATTAAAGTTTTCGGCACAAGCTTTTAAACATAAAAAATGATATATTTTGTCATAACGTGATTGAGCAATTGAATTCTAGAAAAAATTCAGAAAAAGCATTCTTTAAACACATTGAAGGAAATAACTGAAGTTCATCAAGATCTCTTAAAATTGGAATCAATTACATGATCTTAGCTTGGCAAGATGAAAGAAAATTAGAATTGAACAAGTGTATTCAATCTTATTATTGAGTTGTGAATTTGTATTCTGTTAGTTGTTGAAACTCACTGTGAAAGTGATTGTGTTTGATGCAAGTGTGTATAGCCTTGCATAAGTTTTTTTCTTGTCTTAGAGTTAAGATTTTCTAAGTGTTTTTGTACATCTTGTAAATCTTTGAAACATAGTAAAAAATACTCTCTAGTTGTGGTTGTTAGGACAAACTGGATGTATATTCCAAAGAATTAAACTAGTATAAACTTCTTGTGTGAGTGTTCTGTTTTTCCTTCTTCTAATTTTGTCATGGTATAAACAATCCAACCACGTAAGTATCCAATCACATCGTTGTAATTGTTTTAACAAGCTACTATTTTGAAAAGATTAAATTTAGTAAAATTTGGTAAAATCAATCTACCCCCTCTCTTGGTTTAAGAAGAATTGACCTATATATTTTAACAATTGACACCAAAGCTAGTTAATTGCAAGATAATCAATTAGATCGTGAAAAATAGTCATCATTTCACAAACTTTTTCTAAATGGGTTTCAATTAATTAGACCACCACTCTTTGCCAGAGAAAACTATCTTTACTGAAAATAAGAATGAAAATCTTTTTAGAAGTCGTTGACAAAGATATAAGATATGCTATCAGTAATCGACCTTTTATAACTACAAAAATTATGGATGGAAATGCAATTTCGAAGGTTTATTTGAAAACAAATTGTCCAAAATAATTTCTAGAGGAAAGAAATAAGGGTTTGTAAACTTTTTTATACAACTTCTGAAATTCTTACTTTAATTTTATATAAACTATTTTTTTTTTTAAATCTTCTAAAAGTACTTATAGATAATGTTGCAGAAACATATATTATTAAGCAACTAGAGTATGGGCAAATGAAAGAGAGTGTTTCTTTCTTGTTCTGTACTCTTAACATTTTGATGCATAAAGGTGATTAAGCCATGAAAGTTGTGAGCAGGCAAAGAAACAAAAGTGATGGGAATAGACAAGCCAACTGTTATAGTTTCATAAATCACAGGCATAACATATGCCATGCTTTCATCAACACCAGACACTCTCCCAGATTCCTATCTCTCTGCTTAATTTTAATGTATAAATATTTCAATAAAAAAAAACTTTTGACTTAATACTATTCAACCACAACTATATTTTTTCCTATAATTATTCACTAAAATACCAGTTTTAAACACAATCACTCATTTTTAAAACAAAATTGTATCTGAGTAACGCGTTCTTAGTATGTACTTGTATAAATTTGCATTACAAAACATTTATTCTGATTGCTTCTCTCTATCCCGCATGAATCTTGATATTTTCAAAGCATGATTATCTGGCAAAAACAGTCACACATATTTTAATAGTGTCTCATTAAATCTAAATTCAGCCGAATAGAAAAACTATTTCCAAATACAAAAATAAAAAAATTGTTCTAATAGAAAAGAAATTATCATTAAATTTATTTTATTCAAAATATATTTAGATTGGATATAACTGTTGTTCTATGATATAAATATTACAAATATCTCATAAGATCTTCAGACTAAACCTATTTAGCCTGTAGAACTAGTATAAAAAAATCTATATTTAAACATTGTCTAAAAAAGTAAAAGTATGCAGCTATATAGGTGGTAGAGTCTTGGCCAAATACCATAGAAAAAAATTATAAACCTAAATATTTTTCTATTATCATTATATAAATTCTAGTTTTAAGACAACTTTGCATTTTTTATTCATTGAGACTATGATCGGACTAATCAGACCAATTTAATCAGAACTACCCAGGTTGCTAGTTTGGATAATGAAAATTAGTAAACAACAAGCAGAATAAGTAGGAAATTACTTTGGACAGATATTTAAAAAATAACTACTTTTTATTTCTTAAAATGAATTTACAATAGATAAAGGTTTATGTGAGATGTTGGTATAATTATAATTACTATCATATAATTTAATTGTGATTTTCTATCTTGTATGCCATGTGTGAGTATGTATGTATGTATATATATATATATATATATATATATATATATATATATATATATTTTTATA
>Ga0209589_1013855_pt1 | contig 10351 bp, 4 predicted proteins | sample CowpeawhiteBW_FD_187525 | JGI IMG/M metagenome (GOLD analysis project Ga0209589, IMG submission 187525) | Root nodule microbial communities of legume samples collected from California USA - Cow pea white BW (SPAdes) (version 2) | ecosystem: Host-associated > Plants > Roots > Nodule | place: USA...
ACACACATATATATATATATATATATATATATATATATCATTTTTTTGTGTGTGTAGATATTGAATTAAAAAAATAAATAATTTGATCATTTAATAAAAAAATTAAAATAAAAAAATTATCTTAAATTTTGATTAAATAATTTTACTAACATTTTTTAAAGTTTAATTAATTTATTCGATTAATTTTTTTTTGTAATTAAATTAGAATAATTATTTATAATAAAATTACTTATTTATATATATTTATAATAGAATTGTGAAAACTTTTTATATTTGCTTTTATAATTATGATTAATGATAAAAAAATAAATTTACATACATATAAATATAATGTGTAGTTAAATGGTATTGTAAAAAGTATATTTACTTTCGTACTTAAAAGTTTTAGAATAAATTGACTCTTTAGATAAGTCTTTCTCCAACACTTCTATCATCAAAATTAGGTCAGAAAATTAGAGAATCCTAGAAAAATGATGAGGTAACTCTGATGTTGAATAACCTCTCAATAAGAATACAACACATTATGAAAATAATGGAAGATACTTGCACCCATATTGCCATACAAAAACAGCTGAAACATTCCAATTCCGGAATTTGTAAACAAATATACACACCACAACAGTACAATCAAAATAAATCTACAAAACGATACACATCTAGAAGAAAACCTAGATATAACCAAAATTACAGATCACAATCATATGTACAAAAACCTTCTACTTCTAGAAAGACTTATACAATAAGATCTTCAAATTCCAGAAAACCTACTCTAAATCCCGACAAACATGTTAGGAATTTTAGAGAAAATAAAACATACAAACAAACCCTAAGGTGTTATGCTTGTAACCAACCAGGACATTTCTCCAGAGATTGTCCAAACATTGTAAATCTTTATACAAAGGAGGCAGAACTTATTAAATCTTGCCATATGAATCTTCTTCCAATTGATGAAGACATATCTACAGATTCTGAAATACTATCAGTGGTTAGTATAACATAATATAATGACGAAATAAATTTAGACAATAGTCATAAAAACTATGATATAATAAATGATTTTACAAATAACGAATTCGCCCAATTATACCCTAAACAAAATGAATTCGAATTAAATGAAAAATACATTGAATTAGGTGAAATCCTAGATGAATTAGGATATGGCCTGATGAATACAATAGAAAAGAATACATGTTCACACACACTGCAGTTCTTTATAGGACCAACATCTATTCCTTGCCTATATTGTGATAGGTATTTCCACAAATCCCGAAGGGCACATTGCCCCCATTGTTACAAAAATTTTTGTATTATGTGTATCAAAACACATTTACCAGAACAAGAAATACCAACTTTCTTAAAAGAAAATACAAAAGATAAGACTATAATAGACACTAGAATTTCTATTCTAGAAACTAGACTAAACAATCTTGAAGAAAAAATTCTTCTTCTAGAACAAATAAATCAAAACCCAGAAACTAGTATTGTTTCAAGAAACATACAAAATACCATGATGGGAACAACAAAATGTATCCCACTAGTTTGCAATAAAAGACAACTAATATCTGTCAAAGTATTAGTTAAATTAAATTTTCCAAAACAAAACCAAAATCCAACCAAAGAAGAAATCATACAGGCTCTCCTAGATACTGGATGTTCTCAGATAGTCATCTGTAGGACAAAAGTACCCCCACATATGATTACTAAAAGTAAGCATATACAAAAAACTAGGACCATGTCCGGGATTGTAATGCTAAATGATGAAGAGATAAGCAATATTTCTCTTCAATTTAGTACAAATTGCGACCTATTTGGCCAAAAAATACACATTAGAACCATGAGGGTAGAAAATTTAGTCCCTTCAAAACAAACCATGATTATTGGTTTAGATTTTATTTTAGACCAAAATAGAACCATCACTATAAATAAAGATTATGTTATCATTAGTGATAAATCACAAATGTCACCCATAATTAGTGGAGATAGTTCTACAGAACCATCCCTTAAAGAGTGTTCTTGTACAAACCCTGAATCTTCAGAAAAATGCGACTGCATAAAAGAAGATTTAGAATTTATGGATTATTATCCAAATGACATTATGGATTCCTTTTCATCCATAAAAATATCTAAAACAATTACTTTTGACAATATCCAACAGATTTTGGATAGATTGAATAAAACTAGTATAATAGGTGAAGACTTAAAAACTCTTTTTTTTTTATTATTATTATCTGACTTCGTATACCTCAACTGCGAGCTAAGGGGTTGTTATACTCAAGTGTTGTTAGCACTCCTCTTAATATATACCTCGAAGTTATAAGCCCACTACAAGCATTATAACCCAAAATACGCGTAGTATTTGATTGTTTCTAGTCAGATATTAAAACAAAAATTAAAAGAACATATGAACAAGAAAATATAAGTATAAAGAGTGTCGCAATATGCAAAGTATTCCTCAACCTACAAAGGTAGATCCAATGGGACTTATGGCTCTGTTGGCTCTCCTGGCCATAACCTGCCCGATCTACAAAGGGTATCCTAGCGAATACAGGCCACTTCAATTACACAGATATTCATAGGGTATCCAAGGATATTCATAGTTAAATTATAATTCTAACATGCTCTGATACCAATTGTTGAATTATGAATCCAAAAAATATTATAAGAAGCATCAAACAATCGATATAATTGAATTATCCCAATATTAAAAGCAGTTCCTAATAATATAATAATAGTATGCGGAAGCGTACCTGATCAGTAATTAAGAACAATATAGATGAATAGTGATACCTGATCTTCCAAATTAAATCAATGAAAGACTAAAATTAGTTTACATGTGAGATAATACTGATCTCTTTCTTGTAGGGTTTTCTAGAAGGTATCTTACAAATGTGTTTTTACATCGTCTCATAAAACTGACTAATGGGATGTCAATTTTATATCCTTACCAGCAGAGACCAGGGATCTCTCAACAAGTTCCTGAATAGTTAAGTCCATCACAGACCGTTCATTGAACAATCCAACCCATCACGGATCATTCATCAGAAACCGAATATATATTATCCATAAATTAATAACAATTGTGTAATATAATTGATATTTACAAATAATTTAATTTATTAATTAATGTTAATCCACAATAATAATAGAGAATAATAATTTTATATAATAAAATTATATAAAATACAACAATCTCCCACTTGGATAACATTAATAAATAAATTAATTATATCAATTACAACATAAGCACAAATACCAATTAAGAAATATAAGCATAAATCACAAAGATAACATCCGATAGGGATACATATCATATGCTTAGATTTCAAAAAAAATGGATAATAAATAAAATAAAAACAAACATAACAAATATGTGATCCCAAAATGGTTCAAACATTTTATATGTTGAAAGAGATGTAATGAAACTGACGTCATTCATAAATTTACATCTCATGAAAACTATTATAATATAAAGGGTACATTACAGACTCCCACTAATCCAGAACATCAAAAGACTTAACCACATCCATATGAGTTAAAACTCCAATAGCTAAGTCTTTAGTTAGTGGATCTGCTAACATATCTTATGTAGCAGTATGTTTAATCTAAGTCTGAAAATCCAAAACTTTCTCTCTAGCAAACATAAATTTTATATCAAGATGCTTTGAGCATTAGAATGTATGTTGTCTTGAGAGAAATGCAAGGCAGTAGTATTTCCACTATATATTACAAGTAGCCTAGCAATACTTTCAACAATTTGAAAGCCAAAAAATCAAATTTTAGGCCACACAGTTTGACAAGTGCTTCATAACAAGCAACATACTGCCTTCAGGAGTAGCTGTAAGAGTTTGTTTAACCCTTTTCCAAGAAATAACTTCTCCTTCTATCATAAAATCAAAGCCAGAAGTAGATTTTCGGTCGTCAGGGCAACCATCAAAACCAGAATCAAAAAAACAGAATCAGACTAACTAATGACCTGAAGTTGATCAGACTTCTTATAGGTCAACATGTGATCCTTGGTTCCCTGCAAATATCTAAAGACCTTTTTAACGGCTTTACAATGACCCAAACCTGAGTCGCTCAAGTATCTCCCTACAATATTAAAGCAAAAGATTTAAAGGGACGAATACAAACTTGAGCATACATTAGACCAACAGCGGAAGCAATTATGGAACTTTTCCCAATTCAACTCTATCATTAACTATCAATTTTAAGTACTTTGAGTTGAGGACATTGAGATTTAGAGAGCTTGTCACCTTTTTCTAACAGGTGCTACACATAAAGAGTAAGAATGCATGTTAAACCTTGAGGATCAATATATCCTCTCTGAGACCATTCAATAATGCCACATGGCCTGTCACGAAAAACTGAATGCCTAGAAAAACAAAGGCATCGCCAAGGTCCATCATATCAAAGTGGCTATTTAACACAAATTTTGTCTCAGTCATAAATTCAACACTTCTACTAATAAGAACAATATCATTAACATATAAGACAACAATGATGAATTGACTCCCACTAGCCTTCAAATGAACTGACCTGATGTATTTTCCTTGAAACAAAAAAATAATGACCACCTGGTCAAATTTCAAATACCATTGTTTATAATCTTGGCTCAACTTATAAATAGACTTATTCAACCTGTAAACCAAAAGCTTTTTGCCTTTTCTAGCAAAGCCACCAGGTTGAACCATATAGACTTCCTCATGGTATATTTCAACACCATCAAGACACACTGTTTTGAGTGTTCCAACAATTTCTTACAAGGAGCTCTTTAGACAGTAGTGGACTCAAGAGTAAGAGCTGGAGGCTCTTCTTCTCTCAACGAAGAGTCCATATCGGTATTTGTCAAATATAAGTCCAAAGATTCTTTCAAGTCCTCAAAAAATTTGTCTTATTCAAAATTTTGACCAAAGTCAATTGCATAGGCAAAGAAGCCAATATCAAAATGACAAAGAAACATCTAATATGCGTGCAATAAAAATTTAATGTTTCTGAATACACACCCAAACATGTGTATAATACCAAATTTCTCATTCACTATGATCCCGCCTAAGGGTCCCGAATCATAATAAATAAGAAATATAATTCAAAAATAAAATACTATGCACAACTTATGTCATAAAAAAAATAAAGAAATCTAATACCGATAGGGTACAAGACAATTGATTAACATAAGATAAAATTCAAAAGTACATTATTTCAAAAAATAAAATAAATTACATTAACAACAACAAACCGCCGATAGGGCATGATTGACATTAATGTAATAATATAAAATTAATTAATGAGATAATTAAATTATCTCATTCACACAAAATTTTATACAACTGTACCCACGATAGGTGAGTTCACAACCATATAAAATTATATCAATCATGCTTAACAAAATATAATAAAATTGTATTATACATGAAAAACCCCTTAAATAAAAATATTTACAAATAAGGGTCAAAAAATTTAATTCAAGTATAAACATGCTACCAGAGAGAACATAACACAAAATTAAATTTTATTTATGAAATAATTAAAATAAATTATTTCATCTACACAAAATTTCATACGACTATATCCACGATAGGTGAAATCACAGTCATATAAAAATATATTACTCATTTAATTTTTAATTTAAAATGGATGCCTTAAAAACGTAATTAAATAAAGCGAATAATTGATCCGCCAATTAAAATAAATAAGCAAAATCATGCAACCATTTAATGAAACATATTTCGTTAATGCACCAGAATATAAACATAAATACTAGGTGCCTTTGCTTTCCCTAATTGAATGCCAATTTAATATGCAAAGAAAAATATAAAAAATAAATTTCAATAGAAAACATTTATAGCATTCAATAAGCACTATTCAATTGCATGATTTGACAATGAAATGAAAAACTTTTCAATTGCCATAATTCCAAATCCAAATTCACATATTTTTTGTACAATGCTCCTTTTGCACTCTTATTCAAATAATACAATTAATTCATGTATTATAACCAGTAATCCACGTATCCAAAACCAATACATGGCACTTTGTTTTCAATTCCCAAACAACACGCATGTATCATTCTAGTGCATCCAAAATATACACGAAACATGAATTTTAATTCCAGTAACAGAATATGTGCATGGGTCATATGGATTGCAAACCACATCGATAATTGCATCGACAGTAAAAAGATTTTCCCAAGACAAAAGCCATTCAAATAAGCAATTAAGAAACTTAAATTCCCTAAATCTTAAAATCAAAACAGCATCTGTTAATGACCCATAAAGCAATACATTTATATGCAATTCACATAAGTCATCCAATTCAATTGCATCAATTCTAATAAATTAGCTTGCAGCTAATAGTGGCAATTGTAATAAAAATTCAATTAAAACCACATCAACAAGTCCCTTTCTCTCTCTCTTCCGCGAGCCACCATTGACGGCAAAATCCAATGCAAAACCATTAGCACGAGGACAAAAGTCTTTCCAATCACATGTATTCATGCTATGATAAAACCAAATCACAGCTTTCGTAACATCATCCAAAAACAATTTCTTAGTCACCAGAAAACTGAATTAATGCATAAGGTTCAAAGAAAATGAAATCTCTAAAATTCCATAATTAGGATCCTGAAATTGCCACAAATTGGTAACTCAAGATGGATCTACGATGGTTGCACGGTGGCAGCGATTCAGCGATAGCGCCAAAGAAGACGAAGGAGCAGCGCCACCAAAGCAAGAAGAAGGGTGCCTCCGAAACAAACCATCTTGCCGGAACAGCGAACCCAAATCCCAAACTCCGAACGTTCCAACGCTAGCCACCGCGCCACCAGACCCATCGTTCCAAAAAACGAACGAGGACTGACATGACAGAGGCACTTCGAGTCGCTGTCACAAACGCGACCGTGAGCTCTCCTGCGTTCACACAGTGCCACCACAGGCTAGAGGGGCAAGCTTTTATACCATGATTGCTCCTAACTTATCACCTCTTCCATGTTGATATTAACAAGTCATAGTATACACAATCTAATTGTCAATTTATGTATAACTGGTGTCAGAGATATAATAGTCTCAAGAACCATATTTCTGTCTTTGAAAGATAAAGAAAAGGTTTTCCATCTTCGGAATCGCTATAGCTTTGTTACAGCAAAATCCCCCCGTAAAGTTTGTCTCCAAAGTAAGCAAATGAGGGTATACACTCCCTTAAATTCAAGTAGATAAAGTTCATGATGAACTTCAAAAGAAGATGAAGAGTAACCAAAACAAGGTAAGTATATGGTCTTATGTTCTTATTATGACTTTTAAAGCTGAGAATTATTCAATGTCTTGCATTGAACCTGCCTTCTGCTAACTGTTAGTTATTTGTCTTTTATATACTTAACCATCTAGAGATCATCATTCCCCCCAAAATATTCGGGACTGATTTAACTTTAATCATGTAAGGTACTTGTCCTCATTAATTCTTAGAATACTTTGAATTTGTGACAACTTTACCACTTATTGTCCCCATAGCTGCAATATCATGGGAACTTTTGTCAGCAGAGCATGTAGAGTCAAGGAAAATAATTGCCAAGAAAGTTCTCAAATCAGAAGGAATAGGAGGTACAGAATTTCAACATTCACAGTTATCCTAATCATCCTCACAGTGATTAAAAAGGCCATGTAACTATTGCATGTTTATAGCACAAAGGGTTAGAGAATAGAACTTCAGTATCCATTCTACACTTGATAGGCAATGGAGTTATGGACTACACTTGAGTTTGATATTTTCATATAGCTAAAGACTACACTAAAGGATATACAGGAAAATTGGAAAACTCCAAGCTACTAATACCCATCGAATGCTGCCTCCAGCTATATTCAACGTATTTCACTTGCATTTTTTTCTTACCAAGTTTCATCATTCAGAAAGAACTACATTTGTTTTCAATTAGCCATGTTGCCTAGAAGCATATATATTCAAGTTTTCAGAACTTCATTTATTTCCTTGATAATGTGTGGTGAGACATGTAAGCAGAAAATTATATTCTGTATAGCCCAGCCATTTGAACAACTTTTATCACTGAAATCAATCTAGATTTCAAGGTAAAGGAAATCCTAATTCTTTTATGTTGATATTGTCTTGGGGTCATTATGACTTTCAAGGTTGGATTTTTCACAGTATACATTTGCTACCATGATATTTTTAGTAGGCATCTAGCACATGAAATGACATGAACAACGATATTTAATGACAACAATGTCAATATCATCTAACAACCAATACCATAAAACCATGTTAAGCAGATACTCCTTTTGATTGTTAAGGCACCAGAAGATAGCACGCAACAAACAACCATGTATCAAACATCAACCAGCCAATATCCAATATTTGAATTCACTCATTGAAATCATAAAGATCCACAATTTCTATAAATAAGAGACAGGGGGCAATAGAAACTCAATGTTCGTCATCTGAAGAAGCAGAAAATACTTGCAGTCCAGCACAGCGAGAGCAATCTAATATAGCATGAACAAACGCAGACATCTGACATGTTAGAATTTATGATGAAACAGCCCAAAAATGTGATTTTGACGAAACAAACATTGAACTTTAAGTTTGAAAGCGTAAAATATGTGTGGATGAGTATAAAAAGTTCATTAATTTTCATAATAATAACTTAAAAATTATAACCAACAATGATTTCCAATTAGTTGATAATAGAAAAATTCAAAGAAGAAACTTTGTACAGGGCTGAAAATTTCATATTAAGTTTCATAACAAAAACAAGTTTTCAAACAAACCTTCTGCACTTACCAATCAACATTTAACAAATTTGCAAAAGCTAACCCATATTCCACAGTTTAGGGTTCTCAACCTACCTTTCCTGTTCTGAAATCTCTCTCATGGATCTCTTGAACTGTATATGAATTAGATCTACTTCGATTTCAGGGTTAGCGAAACAGAGGTAAAGTGAAGATAGCAGAATCCATAGGAAGACAAACATTGAATACGAAACATTAAATATAGAAAAAAAAATAATAATAAAAGAAAAGAAAATAAAGCTGCTTATACTTTGAAAAATGAAAAACATGGATTCCATGGTTGGTTGAAAATTAGGTTGCGAGATGCTTCATGGCGATCGCCATTTTCTTTGTGATTGAAATCGAGAGAAAGCGATAGTTCATATTAAATTTTGTCGTTTATTTATTCACTTTATTCTATACTTATTATTTTAATAATTTAATAATATGTATAAGAAAAGAAATTACTATGGGTTAAATTTGGTTTTACTGCATAAATAAGCGAAAATAAAATTCCTTATTATCTCAATTTTTTATTTTTCAAAATTTAAAAATATTATATATACGAAATATTGTGGTTCATCTCACTGAACCTTCCTCGCACTGTAACCTTGTCACTTAACCTGAAATCGGAGTTCAGTCGAAGAAGACGAAGTTCGGTTGACGTTGGCGAGTGAAATCCGGTGAGAAATTTGTCGCTGTGTAGAGGTACGTGCAAGGTTATTAGACTCGAGAGTCTATGTAGACTTGCGAGAGCTTCGTAGACCCGACTCGTAGACCTGATTATGGTTCATTTCTGCATTAATTTCCTAGTTGATGAATTGTGATTTTGTTCTTCTTTTGTTAGATATTTTGAGTTTCTAGCATTTTTCATGATCAAACAAACTTATTTCATGGTATATTAAAAAACAACTTATTGTTAATTTGTTACCTTGTACAATATAATATCATTAAGTTAATATACAAAATAATTTTATATTTATTAAAATTAAAGTGAAATAAAAAAAAAATTAACAAAATCATTATTATAATAGTTTTGTAGAAAACATATAAAAATAATAGTTTTAAAAAATAAATAAATAATTATATTCAAAAGGATAAATTAAAAAAATATATATAGACATAAGATAGAGAATCCTCCTTATGTATAATTATATAAATATTTGTAAGTGTTTGTAACATAGGAAAAATATAATGTTATTGAAAACAAAGAAAGATCATATTCATTAACAAAGAAAGAAGACTAATTTTTATATAACTTTTTAAAAACATATTTTAATTTTAGTACCAATCAAACATTGAAGTTATTATTTCTTTAAAAACCTAAAGAATAACTTAAATTTTAATATTCGAAACTAATTTTTATATAAAAATATAATTATAGTAATAATAAATTTAAATATTATTAAGAATTCAAGTCCAAACTCTAAGATCACACAATAAAAAATGCGTTCAGATGTCCATCATTATCTCTAACAAATTTTTCTCTCACAACAGAAATATTTATTTTGTAAAGAATTAGTTAGAACAAAGTTGAAAAATAATTTGTTTAATAGTCGTAAACAAAAAATCTTTTT
>Ga0209589_1013856_pt1 | contig 10350 bp, 10 predicted proteins | sample CowpeawhiteBW_FD_187525 | JGI IMG/M metagenome (GOLD analysis project Ga0209589, IMG submission 187525) | Root nodule microbial communities of legume samples collected from California USA - Cow pea white BW (SPAdes) (version 2) | ecosystem: Host-associated > Plants > Roots > Nodule | place: USA...
CAACTCTCAACAAGAACCAGTTGTTTTATTTATTATTTAGCATTAATTTTGGAATATTGGTTTGGATAATTTCAATTTTTTTCCTAATCTGTTCTAGAAATAGAAAATTATTATCTCATTTTGGTGACTCTATAACACCATGACTACATAGATTTTGTGATTACTAAAATACCCCTTCAAACAGAACCCAAAACGGTTATTCCAAAGATAAAATTAAAGTTCTATCAACATACTTTCTATTGAAGTACCACAACCATTCCTTTTATTATATCCGTGAGAGAGAAGATAGTGGCCATGGTTGAGAGCGCGAGAGGGGAAGGAATGGAAGAGAAGATGGTGGATGACGAAAGAGAAAGTGGATCTGCAGCGAGGGGCAGATCTAGTGCTCGTGAGAGGAGCAAGAGAAGGTAAGCAAAGCTTTCTATTACTGTTTTTGTTTATTGTTACATTGAAGGGAAAAATCCAAGCGGATTTTTATAGAAAAGGGGAAAATGGGGTTTTTTACAAAGGAAACCCTAGATTACTGATTAAATCAGTAATCAACTATAGAAAGGGAAAACGAGAAACCCTAAGGGGTTTTAGGGTTTCAATATCCTCCCCTCAAGCTGGATGGTGGATGCTCAACATCCCAACACTAGTGCAGAAATTGATTTTTACCTCGCCTTATATGCCTCGGTTGTCTAGGAACCGAAGCATATAATGGCGCGGTGGCATTTTTTGCAATTTCAGACAACTTTTATGCCTCGGTTCAGCCTAACCCGAAGCAAAAGAGAGATATATGCTTCGGTTCGCCAAAAATCGGTGCCAAAGGAGCCTCATATGCTTCGGTTACGCAGACCCGAAGCCAAAAATCCACTAGCTGTTACCTCTTTGGCCTCGGGTGGGTCTTTATCAGTGCCAAATAGGGCTATATGACTCGGTTCAATTAATAACCAAGGCCATATGGTTTAATTAGGGCACCAAATTCGTGAGCCCCCTTTCTCTTCTTCTTCCCCGTGCCCCTTATCTGCAACAGTACCCTTTCTCTTCTCCCTCTGGCATGGTTGTTCCATGGCTCGTTGACGTTGTTGTTGCAGGTTGTGTGTCGCGACGCAATGAAGTTATGCGTGAGCGTTAATGGTGCAAATCAGTGTTGGAGCGTTGCGGAGAATGCATCTTGCTCTCGCTGCTGCAATGGAGGTGTTGGTCGCAGTTGTAGATCTGCGCAGCATTGAGGATCGTTCGAATCTGGCTCGCGTGCAGGCAGTGGATCTGTGTTGATGGTGAACGTTGTAGGTGTTGCCTTGGTGGTTGCAGGTCCAGACAGTGTTGTTGCTGTTGCAGAACGCAGGCTGCTATTGCGGTGCCGAAACTCGCGGTCACGGTGGTGCTGCTGAGCGTGATGCGGTGGCTTCCATGGAGGTTGGCCGTGGTTATGGTTCGTTGCAGGTGGCGCGGTTACGTCATGGTGAGGAAGATGGTGGTGGCTGCTGCGTTTCGTCAGCGACGCGTTACGGAACACTATGGCTCCGGTTCATTTAGAACCAAGGCATATAAAAGGAACTTTATGGCTTCGGGTAACGACCGAGGCCAAAAGGGGTGCCTTTAGGTCTCGTCCCAATATGCCTCGGTTCCAGACCCGAGGAACCCGAGGCAAAATGAGGAAAATAATCGGGGCAAAAAGCCCTTACTGCATTAGTGCAAGCTTGTGAACGTTGAGTTTGAAGTTGGTACGGTGAAATGCTTTCGTAAAAATATCGGCGAGCTGGTCACTAGAGCTGATAGGAAGAAGGCGGAAGAGGTTGTTCTGAAGGCGCTCGCGAATCACATGATAGTCAATGTCAATGTGTTTCGTTCGTTCGTGGAATGAGGGATTCTGAGCAATATGTCTGGCGGCCTGATTATCACAGTAGAGCACTGGAGGCGGATCAAGTTGAATGCAGAGGTCATGAAGAATATAGCTAATCCACTGAATCTCACAAGAGGTAGTTGCGAGAGCCCTGTACTCAACTTCAGAAGATGATCGAGAAACAGTGCTCTGTTTCTTGGACTTCCATGAGATGAGGGACTCTCCAAGGAATACACAGTAACCAGTGATACTGCGTCTCGTTTCAGGGCATGTGGCCCAATCAGGATCACTGAAGCCTTTAATTTGTAGACTAGTGTCTCTAGGGAAAAACAACCCTCGACCAAGATCGGCCTTGATGTATCTTAGGATATGCTGGGCAGCTTGGTGGTGGTAAGCAGTAGGTGCTTGCACAAATTGACTGAGAAGATGGACAAAGTAGTTGATGTCAGGTCTAGAGTTTGTGAGATAGAGTAGTTTCCCTATCAATCGCCTGTAGGAATCAACATTGTAGGATGTATTATTGGTGGCAAAAAGAGGTTTAGTGTCACTCATGAGGGGGGTTTGGCAGGGTTTGCTGTTAGTCATTCCAGTTTCATTTAGTATGTCCAGGGCATACTTTCTTTGGCACATATGGATCCCTTTCTTGGTCCTTGAAATTTCAAAACCCAAAAAATATTTTAGTTTCCCCAAGTCCTTGATTCTGAAGGTCTGATGTAGAGTACTTTTGGTGTTATTGATAATCTCCATAGAATTCCCTGCTAGAATAATGTCATCTACATACACAAGCAAAGCAGTGAAAGTGCTAGAAGTTTTATGTATAAAAAGAGAGTAGTCAGAATTAGATTGAGCAAAACCAAGGTTTAAGAGGAAAGAGGAGAGTTTAGCAAACCACTGACGGCTGGCCTATTTGAGGCCATATAGAGACTTAGTTAGACGACAAACTTGTCCTTGTTTGGGAAGTTTCAGCTCTAGTGGAGGTGTCATGTAGACTTCTTCATTCAAATCTCCATGTAAAAAGGCGTTATCAACATCAAGTTGATATATGCACCAGTCCTTAGCAGCTGCTAAGGCTAGAATAATCCTTACAGTTGTGAGTTTAGCCACAGGAGAGAAAGTATCAAAGTAGTCTATTCCCTCTTGTTGGGAATATCCCTTCGCAACCAATCTAGGTTTATGCCTCTCAATACTCCCATCAGAATTATACTTGGTTTTGAAAACCCATTTGCAACCTATGGGCTTCTTTCCATTTGGGAGATTGGTGAGATACCAGGTTTTGTTGTTTTCTAGAGCTTGTATTTCCCTGTTCATAGCATCCCTTCATTCCTTAGTTTTGCTAGCTTCAGTATATGATTGTGGTTCATGGTTGGCAGTGATGGTGAGAGTGTAGTGAAGATGCTCCTTTGATAAACCATCATAAGAGACAACAGAATCAATAGGATAAGTAGTTTTGTAGTTGGCCTTAATTTGATTAGTAGGCTTAAGCTGACAGGAGTTATTGATAGTTAAGGAACCATTAACCTGGTAGTCCTTTAGATAGTGAGGAAGCTTTCTGTCTCTTCTGGATCTTCTCAAATCCTGAATGTTGTCTTCTATGTCACTCTGTTCATATGCCGCATTGTCTTGGTTGTCCTGAGCTTGGGCAGGTTGGTTCATAATCTGTTCAGGTTCAGTCTGCTGTAGATTGGAGCTGTCAGCTGTCCTGTCTTCTTCATCATCAGTAGTACTGTCATTTTCTTGAATTTCTCCTGCAGAATTATCAAGAGCAATATGGTCCTCCCTGATATTGATATGGGAGTCATTCAAGAAACTAAAATCCTGATTCATGTGATTATTTTTCTCAACAATGGTGGTTTCCGTAGAGCTGCAGGGAAAAATGGTTTCATAGAACAAAACATTTCTACTTATAAAAATCTCTCTAGATTTTAAGTCAAGCAGGATGTATCCCTTTATTCCATTTTTAAACCCAATAAAAACACATTTTCTTGCCCTAGGATCAAGTTTATTTCTATTTATATCAGGGGTAGAGGCAAAACTTAAACATCCAAAGGTTTTCAAATCAAGATAAGTAGGAGATTTTGAATAAAGCATTTCATAGGGGGATTTGTTTTTCAAAACAGTAGATGGTATTCTATTTATTATATGAACAGCATGATTAACAGCATAAGACCAATAGCATTTAGGTATATTAGACTAGAAAAGCAAGCTTCTAGTAACATTTAAAATATGTTGATGTTTTCTTTCAACAACAGAGTTCTGTTGAGGAGTATGAACACAACTCCTTTGGTGAATAATACCATATTTATTATAAAGATCATCATACTCAAATTCAGGACCATTGTCAGATCTGATAGTCTTAATATCCTTTTTAAACTGATTTTTAATGTAGATGACAAAATTTAACAATAGGTTTCTGGTTTCTCCCTTAGAATGCATGAGAAAAACCCAAGTATGTCTAGATAAGTCATCTACAACAGTAAGAAAATATTTATGCCCATGTATGGAAGGAATAGAAATAGGACCCCATATATTAACATGAATCAAGTCAAAACAATTATCAGAAGTAGTAGTACTATGAGGAAAAGGCAATCTATGTTGCTTTGAATAATGGCATATGTCACATATGTTTTTACAAGAATCATGAACATAAGGAAAAGCTCTACAAATTTGTCTTAGAACATTATTACATGGGTGTCCAAGTCTGTAATGCCATACATTTATGTCTTTCTTAGAGTAATTCATAGTAGTATTAACAAAAACATGATCTCGTGAAGTAGAGGTGTTTTCATCAAGGTAGTACAGCCCCCTTATCATGCTAGCATGCCCAATCATCTTGTATGAATGATTGTCATGTATCTGACATTGCTCACAAGAGAAAATTAGTTTACAATTTGAGTCCTTTATGAGAGTTTGAACAGATATTATATTGAAAGAAAATTCAGGAATGTATAGCACATTGAAAATGATGAAAGATTCTAAAAAATTTTTAGTTCCAGCAAATTCAGCAATAACAGTAGAATTGTTAGGCAGTTTTACAGTAATAGGTTTAATTTTGTAAAAACTAGAAAATTGACTTATGTCATGGGTCACATGATTTATGGCCCCTGTATCAAGGATCCAGGTTTTACCTTGCTAATTCTTGTAGGTTGAGACATTGTTGTTGAAGCTCTGGATGTGGCTGACCGAGTGCTTTGGCTCATCTTTGTCATCTAAAAGCTTTAGCAGTCTCTGAATCTGTTCAATGCTCAAGGTTGCATTAGCAGCACCTTCCTCTGGAGTGTGATCAGGGGGCTTTTGAGTTTCAGGATTGACATTGAGGTTGCACATCTGTTGAGCATTAGAGTTCTTATTGCCATAGGTCCCTTTATCTTGTTCTATCCTTTGTTTGTACCATGGAGGATATCCATGTTTTGAATAACACTCCTCTGCAGTGTGGTTCATTTTGTGGCAGTAGGTGCACTATTTTCCTTGGTTAGGATTTTTGCCTCTGCCTCTTCCTTGTGTTCGAGACCCATTGCCTCTTCCTTGTCCTCTCCAAGAAGCTTGTTCTTGGTTTCTATATCCTTTGTCAGCTGCATTCATGAGAACTTTGTTTTCATTAGCCAGATTTCCAGAACCATTGCCCTTTCTTTCTTGCTGCATGACAAGAGAAAAAACTTTGTTTATGCTAGGTAGAGGCTCCATGAGCAATATCTGAGTTCTGACACTGTTGTAGTTGTCATTTAATCCTTTTAGAAAACAGATGGCATGTTCAGTCTCCCTTTGTTTCAAGAAAACTCTGGACAGATCACATTCACAGGGCTTTCCACAGGTGCAGTTGGGTATGGGTCTCAAGAACTCCAGTTCTTCCCATAATTTCTTTAATTCTGTAAAAAATTGACTTATGCTTTTATCTCCATGTCTGATAGAGTGAACTTCTTGTAACAAATCAGAGATTTGAAAGTAGTCCCCTTGAGAGAATCTTTCCCTTAATTCTTCCCATAGTTCATTAGCAGAATCTATGTACATTACACTCTCTGCAATGTCTGGTGCGAGAGTCCTCATAATCCATGAAAGAATCATCACGTTACATCTTTCCCAGGATTCATAGTTTGGATCAGTGGGCAGAGGTGTTTTAATGCTGCCATTAACGAACTTCAGCTTATTCTTGGAGAGCAAGGCACGTTGCATGTTCCTGCTCCAAGAAACGTAGTTATTATCATTTAAAACATTAGAAACTAGGACCAAACCTGGATTTTCTCCAGGGTGCAAGTAGTAGGGACTGGTGGGTATGAGGGATTGATCAAGATCAAAGTTGTTGGCCTTCTGGCTGGTGTATTCTGGCTTGGTTTCAGATTTCCCATCCATGATTCTTCAAAAGGATGCCAAGAATCACGTTCTTGACAGAAAGAAAGTGAAGTGGAAGCACAGCAGGTTAAAAACCTGCTTTGGTACCATGTTGAAGTACCACAACCACTCCTTTTATTGTATCCGTGAGAGAGAAGATAGTGGCCATGGCTGAGAGCGCGAGAGGAGAAGGAATGGAAGAGAAGATGGTGGGTGACGGAAGAGAAAGTGGATCTGCAGCGAGAGACAGATCCAGTGCTCGTGAGAGAAGCAAGAGAAGGTAAGCAAAACTTTCTATTACTGTTTTGTTTTATTGTTACATTAAAGGAAAAAACCCAAGCGGGTTTTTATAGAAAAAGGGGAAAAGGGGGTTTTTACAAAGGAAACCCTAGATTACTGTAATCAGCTATAGAAAGGGAAAACGAGAAACCCTAAGGGGTTTTAGGGTTTCAATAGATATATATGATAATAAATAATTTCCCAATCTTCTCTTCTCCCTACTTGAAACCAACTTTTACCTATGCTACTAACTCTTTACCATTTACTTCCAAACATATTCACCAAAGAAGAAGACACAACTGAAAATCAAATGTGAGTGATTGAAAAACAAAATATTCATGCATTTGATAACTGACATAATTTTGTGATAAAAATTGTTTTACGAAATATTGATTGATGATAGATTGAAAGAGAAAAGATAAAATTTGGGATTTTGTTGGAAATAGCGAAACTTGGAGCAGAAGGTTGGGGCAAAGAAAAAAGGGAAAGTGGAAGGTGAAGCAAACCACTACCATACATTCTATCATTTTATCTTTCTCTTTTCTTCTCTTTGATCAATCAATTATCATCATCACCATCACCCTTCCTTCAACCCAACTTCCAACTCTTCTAGAAACTTGTCCCTGTCACAGATACTCACTCTCTCTCATAAACAACAACAACTACCATTACCATCTCTATGCTTTCACACATGAATAGCCAAACTACCGATACATTTCTTTCCAGGAACCTCACAACCAACTTACTTAAATCACTAAATCTGTTTTTTTTTTCTTTTTCACAATATCCAATATCTCACTTCCACCACTCATGCCAATACTAAACATTTATGTTATTATTAACTCTGTTTTTTATTCAATGAGATTGACTATATGAATGGTTACACATGATATCTATTTTATTAAACAGTGTACTAATTATTTGGGTGGTTAGTTTGTGAAATCAGGATAACAGTGGAAAATATGAGAATAAATTATGTTATAAATATTTTATAAAATAAAAAATTTCTTGCAAATGATGCATATAATTTAAAGTGATTAAATGTGGAAGTAGCATAGTCCTTACAGTAATAGCAACAGCATCACATGTTAAGAGGGCATTATTGAAAAAGAATTGATAAGTGAGTGACTTTATTTATTTGTTTTTTGATGTAGAGAAAGGGGAAAAGGATATAAAATGATGTATTATTTATTAGTTTATGCAAACCATTCAGTGTTTTAATTTAGCTTTTTTCAATTAAACTTTTACTTTGGAAGATTTATTTTTAAAAGAGTTAGAAAAGTTTACTTTATTTAGTGGTTATAGTCATATAAAGAAAAAAAAACATTGAAAAGAAGTCTTATATTAATATAAACCAAAATGACTTAAAGAAGTCTTAAATTAATATAAACCAAAATGACATTTTTTTTTCGTACTTTCCTTACTATTAGAAGAAATATATTGTTTTTTAGAAAGATAAACCAAAGTGACCCTTTTTTTTCTTTTATAACATTTTAGTGTTTGAGAGAAGAATCAGGTAATTTCTCTTTGAAGGTTCTTTTAGTAGTTATTTTTTTCTACTTTCAATAGAGGGTGTTATTATTTTAGTAATAAGTTCCATTTTTTTTATTAGTAATAATTAATATATAAATAAAAGAATGTGATATTAGATGTCTCAACCCATATATAATACCAATAAAAAGTAGTAAGTTCTCGTGTTATTATGTTGACACCTAATAATGATATTAGAGTTTGGTTAGTATTTTGTTGCTATTGATAGCAGAAAGTATTGTATGAAACTTTTAGTATGTTATGTGATTGTAACTGGTTTCTAGTGTCATTCTTTTTTTTGGATGTAGAGTGTAGTTGTGTGAAAATACATGTCTAAGAAAGTTCTATTAAAAGAAAGATTTGGTAATTAAGTTTGTTTATGAGTGACTGAACTTTCGTTCTTAGGAACTTACTTTGTGTACTAGTCACAGTTTGTCGTGATTGTTCCAAATAGACAATACTATTTATTGTCAAAAGTACAGAAGTTGTTTTTATAAGCCATCATGAGATATAGAAGTTCAATTAGAATATAAAAAAAAAAGCACCAATATCAGTAATCACTTTTTCTTTTCAGTTAATTTTAATTTTGCCCTTATTATTAAGTTTTTACTATTTTTTTGCTTTAACACTTTTGTTTTCCCTGCAGAGCAGCACTTATTTTTTAAGTTGAGTTAGTTTTCTTTGACTAAGGAAGAACTCTAGTTTGGAAGATTTGTCAAAGGAGAAGGCAAGGCTTGAGTAAGTAACATATTTTAACAATTTACTAAATGCATGTGTTTTTGTTTGCTCTGAATATCTACTACTCATAATGCTGATAATCTGAAACGAGAGTTTGTGTTATCACCTTATGTGATATAAGGTTAATAGTTTAATGTGTCCGCATTACATGCATGACAGAAAAGAAAATTATGTGTATGTTATTGTTGTCTTGAAATGACGTATCAATTTCTTGACTTGAACAAACCCTATTCTAAATGGACAAATCTTGGATAGAGATGCCTAGAAATACACCTCAATATATGGAAGGATTAAACACATTTTTGGACTTTTCATTTGCTAATAGTAGTGTGAGGGGGGAAATAGTATGTCCATGTTCGAAGAGTAACTTTAACAAGTGGCAGTGTCGTCAAATAGTGTATGAACACTTGATTATCAAACCTTTTCCAAAAGGATATACAGTGTGGCTTCTACATGGGGAGAGAAGAGGAACAAATGTGCCAGATGAAATACATATAATGCCACAAGAAAATGATGAAGTAATTTTCGCTAATAATCCAATGTGTGACATGATTAATAATGCATTTGGGTATCATCAATACAATGATGGCATGGTGGATGATAAGGAAACGGGTGCAGAGTCAAGCCATAATATGAATGATGATCTTGGAGACTTTTTTCAGTTGATGCAAGAAGGTCAAGAGAGTTTATATGAAGGGTGTGATAAATATTCTAAACTTTCTTTCTTGATCAAGTCGTATCACATCAAATGTATATGCAAAAGAACTAACAAGGGAATGTCCATGATACTAGAGTTGTTAGCCGATGCTTTTGGACATGCTAAAATACCAAGCTCATTCTATGAGGCGAAGAAAATTATTAACAAGCTTGGTATTCATTACAAAAAAATTGATGTTTGTCCAAATGATTGCATGTTGTACTTTAGAGAAGACGCAAATAGGGACTTTTGTAAGAAATGTAAAACATCTAGATGGAAGGTAAAAAAGAAAGGGACAAGTGACAGTGGTACAAGTAATAAAAGAAAAAAGATTTCTACAAGTGACAGTGGTACAACCTTCCTCCTTGGATGTGTATGAAACAAAGTTTCTTTATTCTCTCTATGATCATTCCAAGAAAGCGAGCTCCAGGAAATGATATTGATGTATATTTACAGCCACTAATAGAAGAGTTGAAAGAGTTATGGAGCACGGGCATAAAAACTTTTGACTCATATTGTAATGAAGTGTTTGATATGCATGCAGCCGTATTGTGGACTATCAGTGATTTTCCAGGTCTTGGAACTCTATCGGGATGGAACATGCATACTGGGTTGGCATGTCCTAGATGTAATTTTGACACAACTCCTAAGAAGCTTCTTAAAGGTGGTAAATTTTTTTTCATGAGTCATCGTTGTTGGTTAGATGGAAGGCATAGATTTAGACTGGCTCGCATGAGATTTGATGAAACTATAGAAAATAGAAATCCACATGTGGTAGTGTCAGGATATGATGTCTTACAACAAGTTGAAAATGTCAATGTTGAATTTGGAAAAGAACTAGTACTTGAAGAACGAGCCAAAAGACAACGGGGAGTTAATCATGCCAAGTTAGACACTCAACAATGGCGAAAAAAGAGTATATTTTTTGAACTTCCTTATTGGGTAGACAACTTAT
>Ga0209589_1013859_pt1 | contig 10347 bp, 3 predicted proteins | sample CowpeawhiteBW_FD_187525 | JGI IMG/M metagenome (GOLD analysis project Ga0209589, IMG submission 187525) | Root nodule microbial communities of legume samples collected from California USA - Cow pea white BW (SPAdes) (version 2) | ecosystem: Host-associated > Plants > Roots > Nodule | place: USA...
ATTTTTTTCCCCATCCTAAAGGCACCTATAAAAGCCAAAAATTAGGTAAAGGGAAGAGTTTTTGGCATTGCTGGGAATTGACTCTTGTGAGAAGCACGAATTGGAGAGTGTGAGAAGAGTTGTGAGGGTACAAGGACTGGACTAAGAGGGAGAGTGCGAATCAAGGATTCCTCATCTTAATCTTTCATCCAATAATCCAGGTTAGGGGTGCTGGATTTACGTGTAATTCATATTGTATGCGTGTTGTGTTTATGGCCACAATTGGTTTCTGTTTGAAAGTGAAAAATTCGTGTAGCATGTACTGTGGCTCAGAAATTGGTTGATTGAGATTGTGTGCAAAGCCATATTATGCATCTTTATGGTTAAAGTGAGGGTTTCGGGGCTTGAATGATTATAATTGGTTCACTGTCGGGTTTTGGTATATCCATCAGAGGTAAATGTACATTGATAGGTTAAATTGTTGATATGGAATGCTTAATCTCGTGTATATTGCATTTTGGATATGGTTTGGTTGTTTTTGTGATTGAACAGTGGCGAAACTCTGCAAGTTTCGCCTAAGCGACCCCATCTCGCCCAGGCGAGAGTTGTAGGAGTCCACTCAGCATGCAAATTCGAGCATTTCGCTCAGAAGACCAAGGTGAGGTTTGGGCGAAACACAGTCTCGCTTAGGCGAGACTGACTCGCCTAAGCGAGATCACGATGAAAGTTGGTACCATTTTGAGCGCGATATCTCGCCCAAGCGAGAGGTATTGAGCTTTGAGCGATGGACACTTTCGCTTAGGCGAGAGTGGCTCGCCTAAGCGAGTTCTCGAAGTGTATTCTTGTGTGTTTTGTTGAATACTCGTCTAGGCGAGGTTTTGTTGTGGTTTTAGGCGAATGTGTGGCACGCCCAGGCGAGCGGATCTCGCCTAAGCGAGATAACTTGATGTTGTTGTTGTTTAAAGCTCGCTCAAGCGAGGTGAGCTAGCTTAAGCGAGGCTGAGGGCTTAGCCTGGGCGAGGGGTCCCTAGCTTAAGCGAGTTTAAGTGAATTGCTATGTTTTACATGCCTTTGAGAGTGCGTTTGGCTATTTTATGCTAAGGATAGGATGTGTTTGCATGTGGTTGGTGTTTGGGCTTGAAGGACTAAGTCCATTACAGGTGAGCATATTTATTTCATATATATATGTTTATGTTTTATTGTGCATCGCTCACCCTATCTGTGTGTGTGTGTGGCGATGATCGGATATCTTGTTATCGGGAGCAGATGATTTGACAGGTGAGCCAGGAGACGCTTAGACTCGGAGCGTGGGCTAGCTTGGGGATTTTTGTACATGTATTATTATTTTGGTTTTTTTTAGATAATTATGTAATCATTTCAGGAGCCATTGAATTTTATTGCAGTTTTATATGTATGGACTCCTTATTTATGTCAGTTATTTTAAAGTTTAAAATTTCCCGCGTTTTTGGGAAATAGTTATAATCAATGCGGTATTTATTTTAATTGGAATTTTATTTATAAAAAAAATTAGTAATAGTCCTTAGGGATGTTATAGCAATCTATTTATATTGAGAATTTGAAATTCTTTCAAGAAAAATTATATGTTTTATGAGAAAGTTATAAGGAATATGAAATTAAAGAATTTTGAGAAGCTATTTCAAATAACTAAAATAATATAATTTAAATTTCACCAAAAAAATAAGGAAACTGAAATTCTCTAAGTTGTTAAATTACTCATTGGTTAGAACAAAAAATTGTCTACAGGTCCAACTAGTAGAGTCAGGTCAAGTAGAAGGTCGAGTCAGGCTGGTCCGGGCTGAAGGTCAAGTCGAGCTAGGTCAGGCTGAAAGTCAATTCAAGTAGGGTCGAAGGTTGAGCAAGGTCGGTCGAAGGTCGAGCAGCGTCGATCAAAGGTCGAGTAGAGCTGGGTCAAGCCAAAGGTTGAATTGCACCGACCTAGACCGAAGGTCGAGTCGAGTCGTCTCAAGTTAAATGTCAATTCGGGCCGGGTCGAGTCCAAGTGTAAGGTTGAGTCAGGTCAAAGGTCGACTTGAACCAAAAGTTAAGATGAGTCGTATTTGAAGGTCGAATTAACTTGTTAAACTCAAAGGTAAACATGAGTTCACTATAAAATAAAAATTAATTTATTTTATCTAAATAAGAAAACTAATTCATTAAAACTAATTATTTAATAAATGAAAATAATTCAATTGCAAGTAATTTACTTACAAGGTATTGCAATTTTTTAGAATTGTTGAAATCTTTCATCCAAACACAAGTTAAATGTTTAACTTATTCTAATTACAAATTTGATAAGATAGATTTTTATTATTATCAGAAAAAATTCTTATGATATGCTTTAGTCTTCATAATATGATCATAAATCTAAAAGGAATGTAGAAAATTATTATATAATGTATTTTAGAAAGATAATATTTTTTTATAAAATAAACTGATGTTTTTAGTTTGACATTTTAATAATAAAATAATTAAGTATCATTTATAAAATTACTTTTACTTTTTGATTTTATGTTTAAGGTTCTTACAATTCTAATTAGTTCTTAAAAATTATAATCTTTCTTTAGTTTGTTGTTTTTTCTAACATATTTAAGTTAATTAATATTCATTAAATGTGAATAGTTTATTAATATTTTTTTTCTTCTTTTGTAATTATTAAAATATAATGAAAATAATATTTTAGAAATAATTACGATCAATTTGAGATTAAGGTGGTAATCTTTAAGAGGAGATAAAACTATTAAAGTACAATATGTTTATTTATAAAAAAAATGTAAAGTTTAAGGATTCGTACCTATAAATTAAAATGGGTTAACTATGTTTTTGATTCCTAAATTGTAACACAATTTTGGTTTTAGTCCCTATTTCAAAGTTTGATCCTCTTAAGTCCATATCTTTATAAAACACATGAATTTAGTCCTCAATATTGGACGGAGTTAACAGTTTTTGTGACATGGCAAATAGTTTGCACGTTTACCATTTATTTTTTGACATGTGTTCTCTTCAAATTACACGTGTAAGTTTACTTTTTTTTTACCATTTTATCTTTTTTTTGCCTCTCTTCTAACCTCCATACCATTCATTTTTTGACATGTGTTCTCTTCAAATTCTCCGGCCATCTTGGTCTCCCTTCTAACCTCCATCTTCATCTTCTTTTCTCCCTCCACCATCTCCATCCTTCCCCTCCCCCACCTTCTCCCAACCATCATCTTCTTCCTCCCTTTATTGTCCATCAATAGAGTTAATCTATAATTCATTTCCCCCATTTTCATCTTCTCTATCAATTCTCCTCTTTTCTCCCCCTTATCACACTCATCCTCTTGGACCCATCCAATTTTTCTTCCAATAACTCTTTCAACTCTCTCTATGAAATGCAAATCCTTCAAAATACAATAATTTTTTTGGACTTACATTTTTATTTTTTTGGAAGAATGATGATGTTTCTACTGTATGTACAAAAGAAATATAAGAAATAGATTACCAACTAATGCAAGATAGATATTAATTATGTTTTATTTTTAATACAATAAAAAGAACTTAATATTTGTGTGTTTAATAAAAAAAATAGTATTAATATATAATTAATTTTTAAAGAGTTATAGAGAATTTTAAATTTATAAATAAAAGGTAAAAGGTAACTTTTTTCTAAATTAATTATATAATAACATTAATTTTTTAACAAATAAATATGACAACAATTACGGAATATCAAACGCATTCAATTCTTCAAAAATAATCAAACTAAAATTTTGTATTGAAATTATATATTTGTTTAATATATAAAAATAATGAACCTACTATTTGTCCAAAAAATTACTCTAACAAGCTTATGAAAAAAAACTAATGAAAAGAGAGCACGAAGAGATTAAAAAAATAGTTAAAACACATTTATTATTTTCAATTTTAATAATTACGGATTTATCTTTATAGAATAATTCATAGCATGAGTATTTAGTTTAAGATGAAGATGGAGGTTAGAAGGGAGAAGAAGATGGCTGGAGAAGAGGGGAAAGAAAAAAAAACGAAAAAAAAATGGTAAACAAAAACTTACTCGTGTAATTTTAAAGAGAACATGTGGCAAAAATGAATGGTAGACTTGCACACCGTTTTCCATGTCACGAAAATTGTTAACATCGTCAAATATTGAAGACCAAATTCTTGTGTTTTATAAAGATGGTGACTTAACAAGATCAAACTTTGAAATATGGACTAAAACCAAAATTGTGTTATGGTTTGGGGACCAAAAATATAGTTAACCCAATTCAAATTTAGGGTGTGCGCTTATAAGAAAAATACACCAAATTTAAGAGTTCAAAATTATTGTCAATTGCTTTTGGCAAAACTGAAATCCTAGTTCTTTATTTTGGCCAGTTTTTCTTAAATTTAAACTCATTTGTACTTATTGCGAATCATATTTCATCAATCAGAGTGGCGCAGCGGAAGCGTGGTGGGCCCATAACCCACAGGTCCTAGGATCGAAACCTGGCTCTGATATAGAGTGGTACTTTTATGATGACAATAATTTATATTGTTTATGTTGATAACTTTAGTACATATAGTTTTACTTTGGATTAACACAATAACAATCATATATTTATTATGTTTTTAAGAATTATTGTACCCATTTTTTAATATTCATATATCGCATATATATCACGTATCGTGTCCTATTATTTTCAAAATAAACGTATCGACGTATTAGATACGCTTCGTATCCGATACACGTATCTTTTTCGTGCATCATAGACATTCATGCATTCAATGTATTCAAGTAAAACAAATAAATAAAGTTACAAACATTCCAAATGAATTATAAATCATTATAAAATATAAGTCACGAACAATTTAGTCCCTTTATTTAAAATTTTGATTTTGTTGGTATCATGCAGCGAAATGTTTATACGTTTGAACAAAAACCAAGAGGAGGGATGAATTGGTTTTCAATATTAAAATTAATACTTTAAAATTTTTCCAAATTTTACCGTTTAATTTAAATCTCAATTCCTTTAAATGTAATAGTAGATAAAATAAAGAGATAGGGAAGAAGATTTAACACGGGAATTTATACAGGTTCAGATCAAAAGATCCTACGTCAAGTTGTTAATCTCTTTAAACAAAGAGATTAACTCAATCACTAAAAATATCATATTACAATTAGATAAGAAAAAAATAGGGAAAAGAAAACACATCTCTTGAAGACACAAGAGATGAAAGAACTTTCTCTGAATCACACAAAGAACTCGACCTAGCTTTCCTAACAACAACAACAACACTCAATCTCCTAGAAACCTTTTTAAGAAAAGTTATCACTCTACCCACACTAGGCTTTTCAAATCTCTTTTAAGAACACTCAGAGAACTTCTTTGCAAATACAACACTAAGACTCTGGCTCTCAAAAAGGTAAGTTCGAAGTACCACTACACTTCCTTAAATAGGGGTTTCAAAAATTAGGTCAAAAACTAAATACTCATGTTCAAACTGCTAGGGATAATCGATTATCATAAAAACAAAACTTTGAGCAGATAATCGATTATTTGGTTGATAATCGATTATTCTAGTGAGTTTCTAAAAATGAACTTAGCTTAGGATAATCGATTAATCCTAAGTGATAATCGATTATCACATTGGTTTTTAGAAAAATAAAAGAATTAGAAATATTGCCTTTGATGACCTCAGACTTAAAGGCAATATTTTTCTTTCTTCCAAGATCTTCTTCTTCATTTAATCTACCCAGTTCAAGCTCGTGCTCCCTTAGTTTTCCTAATAGAGTCGCCATTGTCATCGTTGCCCGATTTTGTGACTCCGTGATGGCTATCACCTCTGGCTGCCAAGTCCTGTTCAAAGATTTAAGAATTTTTATGTTTAATTTGTTAGTGCCAAGACCTGTGAGATGATTGACGATGTGTGTGAATCTTTTCTGCACATCATAGATGGTTTCTCCTTGCTGCATACAAAACATTTTGTATTCTTGAATCAGGGAGTTCTTGCGTGCTCTTTTTAAATCTTTTGTTCCTTCATGGACTGCACGACCAAGCTCCTTTGTCTGGAAACCAAAAAAGTATATAAATTAAACAATTGTTATTACGTCATACATGAATAGGAAATATATAAAGATGTCATACCAAACAAATAGCATTGTCATGCACGCTGATAGATCCCCTTGTGTGAAAACTCCCACCTTTTTCAGATAATCGATTTTTCTTAGTTGTATCACATTTCTCTCGATACACAAGCATGTTCCATTTCTCAAACAAATTGTTCCAAATAGAATCTCCAATCCAATCAGGCCTCTTACCTTCTCTTCGAGCCTCTTTAAACATCTTTGAGAGTCTATGAGATGCTTTGGAGTGAAAATTTTTTAGAATTCTATCCTCGTCCTCAACCCTCCATGAAACCTTTCTCTAAGATTGCAATTAATATAGGTTAAAATTGTATAATAATAAAGTAGAATATAAATATCAATATGATAAATGAGTAATGAAATTCAAGAGTTTTATACAAGTTTGAAGAAATATTGAAAGTGTAAGAAGAAAAATGGAGCTTCAGCTATAAATGATGAGACAAATAAAATGAAGATGTTGCATTTGTGAAATGAATGACATCTTTATGAATGTAATATCTATTTCAAAGGGAGCAAAGTGCATGGAAAATGGAAACTCCAAGTAAATGAGAGGCATCTATAAAAATGAATTGCCCAAATGAATGTAAGATCTATTCCAATGGGAGCAGAGTGCGTGGCAAACGAAAACTCCAAGTAAATGAATGTTCCACTGCTCATGACTAATGAACAAACTCATCACAGACTACAAAATTTAAAAGGCAACAAAATTCAATGATGGGTACACAAAAAAAAAATCCCACTTCTTAATAAAGTCCATCATTTCCATCAAAGGCCCTTGTTTTTATTAGACAAAATACTAAAATTTGAGTATCGCTTATGAAAAGGAAAACTACTTTATGAAAGAGAGAAAAATGTTTTATCAGTAAATGAACTAATTTTAGTTCAGTTATATTGCATTCCTACCGTAAAAAACTAGTACAAAGATGCTCATTGTTATTACAGTATGGTAACCATCGAGAAACATGCATATATAGAAATATGTATTTTTCAGAAGCATATTCACTTGTTCAGGAATGAGTGAGACATGGATGACAAGTACACAAGAAAGTATTTACACTATCAATCGCATATTACTATTTTTTTTCTAAAACATGAGACTCAAATTTTAGGTATGAGCTTGTGATTAGATAAGCATTCTCGAAACTGATGGATAAAACATATCAATGCATTAATTGTCCTAGAATAACTATATTGGTACGTTAAAACATTGGAAGTAAAGACCTCTCTCACTTTTAGGGATTGTTCCCCATGTTAGCCATGGCTGATCAAATTGCTGCTTAATTGTGGTTGTGATGACTTTTGATACAACTTTCGATGGATAATACCTAAACCAAATACAATTGTTCCCCATGAGAGATGAAGAACATTAAACTACTACCATGAAGATGAAGATGTTTCTTGGACTATTTTTTTATTTGGACTATTGTTTATTGTTTTGATGTCTTTTATTGCACTTGATATGATGTTCAAGATCTATTTTTTTCATGCTCCAAGACTTGTTTTTTATGCTCCAAGACTTTATTTTATGTAGTGTTTTATGATGTTTTTTATTGCACTTATCCAGGACTAGATTTATTCCACTATTATGATATCCAGGATCTGCTTTAAGATGTCCATAATGTGTTTTTTTTTCTTTAAGTCAAACTACCCCAAAGTATGCGGGCAGCCCATAGGCTCGCGAGCCAAGATGTATGCAGGGCAGGCCATGTGTTTCAGCCTGCGAAACGTGTGCGAGGCGGGCCTGATGCAGGCCAGGCCTAAACGGGCTGGCCTGGCTCGCATTGCCATCCCTATTCATCACCATCCTAATGCACCTGATTAGTTGAAGCCACACACTCTACACATCAAGTTTGTTGATGTGAAGGATGAAAATAACTTTTCACAGGTGATCTATGTTTACTTGGTTGCGGAGTAAAAAGAGTGGTCATTACAAGTAGAAAACAAGTTAGATTTAAATTCTATATTCAAAACATTATTGAACAAAAATTAAAATTACATGCATATTAATTTTCTATTTTTGATTTAATAAAACTAGAAAATTAAAAAAAATATATATTTTTAATAAAAATAAAAATAAAATTTGGACATGAAAATATTGAGTTAAAAGTTACAAACTTTTTTGTCTTCTCCCCAAAATAAGTCCATCAAAGATAAATTTTTGAAAGAAGTATGGGGAAGATGACTGATTGTAAGGCTCTATTCTTTTTATACCTTTAACAAAAAGGGCTGCCCCGAAATCTAATAGGCCTAAGGGCTGACCCAAAGGATAAAGCTGAATCCTAAGTCTGCCCTAATGTTTCCACTTCCACTCTTTCAGAAACATCAGCCGTCACCTTTCCTTACACCTAAAACAGAACACTACTAGGGTTCAAAAGTCCCCTTAGATCCACGTTTGGCTTGGCCTTGCTTCTGCTCATGTAAGCGTCCCTTGACTCCTATCGCCATTTCTAGTCTAGTTTTGTGGTCATAGTTGGAGACCCTATAATAACTCGTTTTTGTTCACTGTTTCTAGTTTGCGAGTCTAGTTCTTGAGCTGCTGTGCTCTGTGGTTCAGTGTCGAAGTCTCGTACAAATCCCTTTCCAGGTAAGGGAAGTTAGGGTTTTGCGTATTAAGCTTTATTGATGAGTTTTTATGGCCATTTTCGTGATATGGAATGTATGATTGAAGTTTTGGCATTGTGACTATGTATTGTATGTTGATGTGAGTAAAATGCTTGGTCTTTGCGTGTGTAAACAGTGGATAGCCCTGCATATCTCGCCTAAGCGACCTGTCTCGCCTAAGCGAGATTAGCAGTACTCGCCCAGGTCTGTCTACGCGAGCTGTCGCTCAGGCGATGAGCTCCAACTTTAAGCGAGAGCACGTCTCGCTCAGGCGAGGAGGTCTCACCTAAGCGAGAGTGCGTGACAGCACCACTGTTCCTCTTTTCAAGCCCTCGCCTAGGCGAAGAGGGCTCGCCTGAGCGAGATACCCTCTCGCTTGAGCGAGACTCCTCTGCCTGAGCGAGAGGCTGGGCAAGAATGCACCAGGTTCTGTTTCCCTTGCTGATTCTTGTGTGATTAATGTATCTTGGGTGGTTTGATCTGCTTAAAGCATGGGATGTATGATGTGTATGTATGAGATTGATTCATGGTTTTAATATGATGGATGGTTATGGAGTTAATATGAAATGTAGAGGTATTTCATGGAAAATGAATGATGATCCTTGGCATGATGTACGATTCTATTTTCATGGCTTTGGGAAGGATGAACTGTGGTTGATTAAATATGAGACACGAATGAAGGATGGTTACTAAGATGGGTATACTGTTGACACATGTGGTAAATATTTCATGTTTTTGGTGTACATGTATAGTATGTGGTTAGTGCGTAATTCCTTGAGGTCTCTAGATGGGATTTCAGGGTAGTGCTTCAGTGGTCGAGACGTAATTCCATGGCCCCTGTTAGTGGGTGTCCATGGTGGTGCCCCATCTATATGGTCTGGTAAGGATTCAAGGTAAGGTTGCATCCTGACACTCTAAGGAGTCAGTTCGTCTCACTTAGAGCGGACTGACTCATGTGGTGAGAGTCTCACTTAGACTTCGCTGCATAGCCATCTGGGCTGGATTATGTACTCTAGGTTTTCTGTTAGGGCCACAACCCATGTATTGGCTATCTTTTAAAACTCCTATTTTATTTCTGTTAATTTCCTGTACCTGGTTTAGTTTGGCATTGTGGTATACCTTGGAATATTGTAAGATGTTATGTGGAAACTCTAAGACTGCGCTACTACACTATTTTTGATGTGTCGCTTCCTTTAATTACGTTATTAATTAAATGAGATGTTACAGTGATAGTTTGGATTTATATTTTTTTGTCATGTTTTTTAAATTTTCATTGAAAAAAAATTATGATTTCATTTTAAGAAAATTGTAAAATTATTAAGTGCAAAAAATTCATATCAGGAAAAACAAAAAATTTAAGTTTAGTCCATTGTGACTAAACTTTTTTTTTCAGGAGTTTACTTATGTCTAATAAAATGTTCTACCCACAATATTTTTTTTTTCAATTTTCAATTTTCCTTTTTACAATAAAATATCTTAAAATTGAATTTTAGGATTTGATATGAGTAATAACTGAAACTGTCATAATGAAACAAGAATAATGTTTTATGTTTGATGTTGAATCGACGAGAAGTTAACATAATTGATTCATATATATATATATATATATATATATATATATATATATA
>Ga0209589_1013861_pt1 | contig 10346 bp, 8 predicted proteins | sample CowpeawhiteBW_FD_187525 | JGI IMG/M metagenome (GOLD analysis project Ga0209589, IMG submission 187525) | Root nodule microbial communities of legume samples collected from California USA - Cow pea white BW (SPAdes) (version 2) | ecosystem: Host-associated > Plants > Roots > Nodule | place: USA...
AGGCCCCTAATATTTAATCTCACTACCTCCTAAGGTAATTCTCCCCCTTGAGACGCATGCACGACTCCCTCATCAAACCTTCTCAAATATCACGAAAATTCCACCTATTGACCCCAACCCAACAGAAAAGAATCCAACCTCATCGCACAACACTTCCGCCTGCAGCCTCTCTGCCACTGCGCTGGCGCCTGGCGACTAGCCCCCGTGCCGCCAGGCGGTGCTTACCATCTGGGTATTTTCCAGATTTTTCCCGCACCCAATGCCCGACCATTTTTCCATCTTCATGAATTCCTATTACACACAAATCTAATCCCAGCACAATCATAACAATTCATTTTATACTTTCATTGATCACCAATTCCTATGTCCAATTCACAGTAACACATTCCAATTTGTGATTTCCGATAACATACATTCAACCCTAACTCATATTCATTGTTCCATTCATTTAAGCCTTCGATTAGGTGGTTATACCTACTGTTGGTCAACATTACCACTCCATAAGAATTACCACTGCCTTTTGCCCCGATCAGATTTCACCCAGAATTCCAGAAAACCCAAAAACGAGTCAAAATACTCCGCACCGCCTGGCGGTTCAACCAGTCCCGCCAGGCGCCTCATCAGCAAACCCAGAAAATAACTAAGACACTTTGCGTCGCCTGGCGGCCGGGAATGTGCCACTAGGCGGTTCCTCTTCCAGGAACCCAGAACACACGAAATAGCATGAGTCGCCTGGCGGTGGTTCATCACTCGCCAGGCGGTTTTTGGAAAATTCCAGAAACGCAGAATTATAAGGGATTTAACAGTACACAAACAACCAATATACCATACAGTTACACATTATTAATCATATGTATAAAATTACGGAGTCCAGCTCCCCTAACCTGGATTCTTTAGCTTAAATTTGACCAATTGATGAAGCTCTCCCTTGATCACCAATAGCCAACCTCGGATTCCCTCAATTCCGCCTCCAAACTCCCTCACGTCAAACCCCTCTCACTCACCTTTGTCTCTATTTTTCTAAGTCTAAGTTCAGCCTTGCCAAAACCTTGCCTAAACTCTAACTTTTGCCTTTTAAACTAGTACTTTAGGTTACCCAAAGCATTAAAACGAAATTCAGCTCATTTACTTTTTAATAACCATCCATCTCTCATCATGAATGGTGAGTGCAGCCCCTTCCTTGGCCGTACTGATTCCCATGGTTTCTGTTAACCTTTCCAATTCCATCTAAAGTCACCATTAGCAAATATAAAAATAAGCATAAGTTCCATTTAGAATTTCCAAGGTTTGAACCCATGCCCCTTTGTTACCACTCAAGTGCATAACCAATTCAACCAATCATGTTTCATGCTAACCATCATAATTCAGGCATCATATCATAACAGACATGCTTTCATAGATTGAAATAATAATAATAACACAAAAAGTATCATGCATAGGACTTTTCCACGTCATAATTTAATGTCATAATTATTTCCCCTCCCGCATTTATTAATTAATTAATTAATTAAATTTTCTACGGGTCTTACAAAGAACACCCTTATTAGTAAGAAAATCATGAAGAGACAACTCTTTAGCATTATCGGAACGAAAAACTTTGATGTTAACATGAAAATGATTTTCAATATATTGAAACTTTTTTGGAATAAGCATAATGCAATCAGATTTGTTTTTAAGGAGATACACCCATGTAAATGGCTTTTATCATCAACCAAAATTAAGAAATAACGAAAACTATCATAAGTAGGATAACGAAAAGGGCCCCAAACATCTACATGAATAATATCAAAGCAATGTGGACTAAAAGTATTTTTAAAAATGAAAGGTAAACGTTGTTATTTAGACAGAGGGCATATGCTACAATGATGGTTTTTATCAACTGCAGTTAAGGAAGTGTTGGCAGTAAGTAAGTTGTAAACAGGAACAGACAAATGGCCTAAGCGCATATGCCAAACATCATTTGTCACATAATTGCAAGAATTAAAATTGTCAGAAGGTAAAGAATGTTTATAGAAATCAAAAACCAAAAGGCCATGACGCGACTTAGCAGTGCTAATCGTCTTTTTGTGATTTGAGATCCTGTAAAATGAAAAATTAGGTTGCATAATAAACTGGAATTGATTATGCTGAATTAAAGTAAGGAGAGATAACATATTGAATCTAAATGAAGGAATGTAAAGGACATTATGAAGAAATATGTCTTGAGTAAGTTTAATATTACAAATGCCTTCGACTTTAACTTTGAAGGAATTAGGAATTAAAACATATGAATTATTCATAGCCACATAAAAATCATACAAAGATTTGTAACAACAAATATGAGATGTGGCACCATAATCGATAATCCATTTATATGAATTAATAGGTAAAATAGAGTTTAGGGTATTACCGATAATGTTGGTAGCAATGTCATCAGTGGAAGGAGTGGCAATTAATTGCGTGGTGAGGTATTGATTAATTGTTGACATTGACCAGTGGTCAATGTAGGATTATGTGTGGGGTTTTGTTCAGAAGAGCCATCAACATTATTAACATACGAATTTGATCGATTCTTGAAATAATTGGGGGGGGGGGTGTACCCAACAATTTTATAACAAGTTTCTTTAGTATGACCTAAGGTATCATAATGTGTGCACCTAGGACGAGATTTCTTGGCAAATTTTTGTTTATCAATCAGGGGTTTTTTAGAAGAATTAACAGAGAAAGCTAAACTTTCAGAATTATTTAATGATTGGGTATCAATAATTTCTCGTTGAAATTCTTCTTGCAAAATTAAGGAGAAAACGTTACTGATAGGTGGCAGAGGATCGGAGAGAAGGATTTGACCACGGATTTGGGAGAAGGAATCATGCAAAGCTATAAGGAAGGTCATGACATATTCTGAGGCGGTGTGTTCTTGAAGTTGGTGGAGCGCACCGCAAGAATAGTTGAAGGTGGGTTTGTATCCAGAAAGCTCTTCCCAAATCGTTTTGGTTTGGTATAATAGGTACTCACACTATCAGAACCCTGTTGTAGGGACAAAAGTTGACGCCGAAGTTGATACATGCATGAACCATTTTTGTGGTGGAGGTGAAGAGGATGCTTGTCACAATCTCTTTCGAAATTGAGTTGTATAACCATGAGATAACAACGTTGTTCGCCCTTGACCAAGCAGCGAAATAAGGATCTTCATCTGAAGGTATGGCTAGGGTTCCATCGATGAGCGGTAATTTGTTCTTGATGGAGAGAGCAACCCTCATCGCACGACTCCAAATGACGTAATTTGTGTCATCTAAGGGCTGCAAAGTGAGAAGGAGGCCGAGATCATCTGAATGATGTATGAAAAGAGGATGGGTGGATCATGATGAGGTTCTTTGACATTGGGTGGATCATGATGAGGCCGAGAAAGAGAGAACTAAAGGGAGAAAGATATTCAATTCTCTACTAATACCGTATCACAGAAACAAGAACACTATATATCGAGATTGATGCAGCAGAATGTTTACAAACATAGTATATAAAAGTTACAGACTAACTAAAACAAACAAACTAAACCTAACTAGACTAACAGAATGTAACCAGGGTTAAACTAATATCTTTTGTTGAGAGGTATCTTCCAAGTTATACTCTCTTCCAATGAACCCATTCTTATAAAGAATCTTCCTTTCTTCTTGCAATTTTTTTTTCTAAGCGTTTTTTCCCTTTTCTTAAGTTGATATTTTTTCTACTACATTATTTTTCGATTCAAATTTGATTTTATTTAGAAGTTTCAACTTCTCATGACCCTAATTTCTATTATTGATTCATGTTTTTTAAAGCTCATTGAATCTGTAGTTGATGAAGATTAGAGTCTCCGAGATGCTCGAGCAGAGAATGACATCGATATTGTGATTGTGGCACGCACCGAGGGTCGGCAAGTCGTATCTTTGGGGGATGCGCGTGACATGTGTAATGTATAATTGTTGTAATATATTGGAATTTTTTCAACCATGTAAGTTAAAAACTAGTTCCGGGTCATTTTTACAGATAGAATCAACAACACCAAATAGTTGAAAGGAAAGAAGACTATATTATTGTGGAGTATCAAAGCTTAAACTTAGGGTATGTGCAACTTACATCTAAGAAAATATTGCTAAATTCCACCTTGTTCTTCAATTCTAGTTGTTTGATACTGATAAAAATTAAACAGACGCACAACAGAACAAGGGGATGGAACAACAAAACCTCATTCTTCCCTCTGGCTTTCGGTAGGAAAGAAACTAGAGATTGGATGGCTGAATAAAGAGAGATTATATTAAATTTGTGAGTTGATAATGCAGGGGTGGTGATGCAACAAATGCAGTTTATATATGTATGGTTCAGGTACTATAAGGAACAAAAGTTTAAGATTTACTTTGATTAATGCCTTTGTTTATATTTATCTCTACAAAAATATAAATTAGTTAACATCAACTGCTAACTGTTAACTGCTATTTGGTTGTTTCTTTTATAGTGCTCAATACAAAATATATAAGTCCGTGTAAAACATTTCATGCCCATGCTTAAATATTAAATGTGACAGTAGTTGGTATGTATATATGTGAGGGTAACAATGGATGGTTATTAAATTTTTGTCAAAAATCTTGCTTAACACATTTTTCTCACACACTTTGGGTGAGACTAGTTCCATGCTCAGAAAGAGAAGGTTGCTTCAATGTCCAATAAGTGCTCTATTTATCTTGTGGAAAGAGATAAAGAGGCAAACTTTTATAAAGGCACCTTACATTGTCTAAAGCTTAATACTCAATTTTGTAACTACTCACATCATATTTTACTTTCCACCATGTTGAGTATACAATTGAGAATTTACTTCTCTATCTAACTACTAACTAAAAATACCCCACTATATGTAACATGTACAAGAGATGGATCTCACTGCATATTTTAGTTTATTTACTGCCCACTATGAATGAGAGAATGAAGTAACTATAAAAGTAATAAAAATGGTGTTGGTTGGAAAATAAAATGGTAGTTTTATTGTGGTAGTTTTTTGAATGATAAAATGAAACCAATTAAGTTACTCTATGACTCATTTTTTAACGTTAAAGTAGCACAAAGCCACTAACCTCACTTTATTATTCCTAATTCTTTGATATCTCTCTTTCTACTCTGAGTTAACATTGTATCAATTTGCTAGGCCGCAACAGAATCAGGTGCACTTAAAGAGGCAAGGAGAAACTTGAAAAAAGAGTGGAGGAATTCACTTGACGTCTTCAACTAGAGAAAATTTAAGGGTTAGATATACGTTTTGAAAATACGTAAATTTTGGAAGATCAGTTTCAACATAAGACAATCCTAAAGAAAACTATTTGAAATCTTATAGAGCAGCCTAAAAGAATCCAAAGCACAAGAGATAGCAAAACTGCATAATTTATTGCAGAAGATGTAAACAAAGTTGATGAAACTAGTGCATTGCTAGGGCTGGCCAAAATGACTATACTATTAAAAACTACACTGAACTAGAAAATAGTTTGTATGAACCGAACTAAACTGAAGAATAGTTCAGATGAACTGAACTGAACTATTTTTCATTCCAACAAATTGAACTGAACTGCACTGAATTGAACTGAACTGCAATCTAAACTAAACTAAATATTAAGAACTAAACTCTTTTTCAAACTGCACTATATTTAAAATGCATCTTCTATTTATATTTCATGCTTAATTTATTGAATTGTGCAAAATAAGTGCTACAACAAAAAAAAAACCACAAAGCATAATATATATATATATATATATATATATATATATATATATATAATATAATAAAATATATATATATATATATATATAAAATATAATATATATATATATATATATATATAATATATACTTATAATATATATATATATATATTAATTTAATATTTAAAATTTATTGGCGGGTTAGTGAGTCAATCCGGCTCATCACGGGTTCAACCCAAATGAGCCGGGTTCTTAGTGGGTTGGGTTCATTTTTAACCTGTACTAAAATTTGTAATTTTTTTTCAACCCAACCCGTCCCGAACCCGTGATGAGCCAGGTTAGCTCGCGGGTTATAACCCATTTTGACGGCTCTACTTTTGACAAAGCTCAAAAGGGCCAATATCTGTCACTTCTTGAGAAGACCAAATATGATGGTGTCAATGGTGTTCGTGAGCATATGATGAAGCTTGTGCACTATTATAACAAACTCAAATCTCTAAAGGTAGAGCTTGGTGATAGTTAATTGATTTGGGAAGTTATGGAGTCTCTTCCTTCTCAGTTTGATGTGTTGAAGACTTCTTACAACACTCAGAAGGAGGAATGGACAATTGATGAAATGATAGCTATTATTTCTCAAGAGGAAGTATCGATTAAAAAGACCAAGTCTCATAGTGTGCAGTTCACAACTATTACTTCTAGCACTAAACCTGTGAAAAAGGGATTCAAAGGTAAATCTCATCCTGAAAAGGGGAACACAGGGAAAACATTAGTGGTTTTGGAGCCTAAGAAGAAGTACTTCAAGGGGAATTGTGCCTATCGTAAGAAATTTGGGCATAAGCTAGCTGACTGTTATATTCTTAATAAGAAGAATGTTGATAAGGAAGGTATACTCCTATATGCTCTAGCTTGTTTTGAATCTAATGTTGTGGATGTTCCTACCAACTCTTGGTGGTTAGACTCGGGTGTCACTATTCATATTGTGAATTCTTTACAGGGGTTCACAAGTCTGAGAAAACCAAGTGATGTCGAGTCCAAGATTATCATGGGAGATGGAGTTAGAGCACCAGTTGAAGATATAGGAGTAGTTTCTTTAAATTTACCTTCTGGACATGTTTTGTTATTGAAAGACGTTGTTTATGTACCTTCTATGAGAAGGAATTTGATTTCAGTTTCAATTTTGGATAAATGTGGCTATGCTTTTGAATTTGGCAATGGTAAACTTGATGTTTATTTCAATTCAATTATTGTTGGCTCAGGAGTTTTATATGATGGACTTTACATGTTGAATATGAATGACATGTTTGTTAATTCTGTTATTGGACATAAGCGTAGTAGAGTTGATGGAAATTCCTCTAAGTTATGGCATAGACGTATGAGACATATTTCTAGACCTCGGATTGAGAGGTTGATTAAAGAGGGTATTCTGCATGATTTGGATTTTTCTGATTTTTATACTTGTATTGATTGCATTAAGGGCAAGCTTACCGCAAAAGTAAGAAATACAGGAGCAAACAGGAGTGACAATGTGTTAGAGCTTATTCATACTGATATATGTGGACCTATCACATCCACTTCCATGGGGGGATATAGGTATTTTATCACGTTTATAGACGATTATTCTCGATTTGGATGGATAGATCTCCTATAGGAAAAATCAAGGTCCTTGGATGCTTTTAAGTCTTTCAAAGCTGCTATTGAGTTGAAAACAGGAAAGAAAATAAAAAGTGTAAGGTTTGACATAGGTGGAGAGTATTATGGCAAATATGATGAGACTAGAAGAAATCCTGGACCTTTCTCTAGATTTCTTAATGAATGTGGTATTAAAGCTCAGTATACTATGCATGGTACTCCTCAGCAAAATGGAGTTGCATAAAGGAGGAATCACACTCTTTTAGAGATGGTGAGATGTATGTTGAGTCATTCCTCTTTACCGAATTTCATCATATCTTGACAGTTAAAAACCACCACAAAATATATCATTTTTTGACAGTTAAAAATCGCCACAAATTATTGATATACTTTGACTGTTAAAAACTGCTAGAAATCATTGATGACCACCTAGATGCATATATAACCTGAAATCAGTAGACATATCTCTACCTAAAATCATTTCATTTTTTTTTAATTAATGAAATTCAAAATTAAAAAATTAAAAAATTAAAAATTAAAACAGTTTGCAAGATTGGAGGGAACAGTTTTCTTTTTATCTCAACTTCTCTACTTCAACTCCTTCTCATGCCTTCATATTTTCAAATTATGATCATCGTGGTCACAAAGCATACACTTCACTATTTTAATTTCCTCTTTTAGACTAGGATGCATTTACTTTATGCACCTCACATTTCTTTTTATGCACCCATTTCCTATGTGAATAGTTTTTCTCATTGCACTTATATATTAACTTATGCACTCTCATTTTCTATTTTCAATTTTACCTTTTTTTTTCTAATTAAATCTCACATTTCAATTACATCAATTTCTAAAATAATAAAAATGTTTTAAATACAAATAAAAATAAAAATAGTATTCAAAAATGATAAAAAATAAGAATAAAATTAAAATTAAAATTGAACAAATGTGTTCTTTATTTCCTATTTTAGTGTCTAATCGACTACTCGCGTCGCATAACACATTTCTTTTTCTAAAAGTACAAAAATTATAAAAATGGTTTTAGTGTGTAATTGACCGCTCGCGTCGCACGACACATCTTTTTATAAAATTACAAAAATTATAAAAAAGGTTTTGGTGTCTAATCCACCGCTCGCGTCGCACAACACATCTTTTTATCAAAATACAAAAATTATAAAAATGGTTTTGGTGTCTAATCCACCGCTCGCGTCGCACGACACTCTTTTAAAAAAAATACAAAATATAAAATGTTTTTGGTGTCAACCCAGCCACACGGGTCACATGACACTTATTTTCAAAAATGTCGAAAGAAAACTTTCAAAAATTAAATATTTTAATCAAATTTTTATAAAGAATTATGTATCCCTTATTTCTCATTTGTAATGAGAATACGTAGGACGAAGGTTAATCTTTGTCGGGTCCTTTTTTACTCAAATTTTTTTTTCTTCAGTATTTTCTTATTTTTGGAAAAAATAAATATTTTAAAATAAACACATCATCTTTGCGAATTTAATTAAAGGTACCGCCTTTGGATGAGCGCTGTAGAGTGCTAATACCTTCCCTACGCGTAATCGACTCTTGGACCCTAAATTTGGTTTTCACAGACTTTATTTTATCTTTATAGTTTTCCATAATAAACTACGGTGACGACTTCAAATCTCTATTTTCAAACTAATTTATTTTTATTTCGCCATCCTGTCGCGGTTTAGGCTGGGACATATACTATGATGATTATAATGGTTGGTGTGACATTGTGTTTATGACGGTTAAGAAAACAATGTTAGAATATAAATTTGGACTTCAAAGATTCCAACCACGACTTTTAAAAGCATGATGGCATTCAAGGAAACAAACAAAAGATTATGTGGTTAACCTTTAAAATTCATTTTGCTCAAGTACATGTTAAAAAATCAGACAATTACTTTTCAACATCTTCAAAGATCGTGAACCACAAATATTATAAAGGGAATTACATGTGAAAGTACCTCCATGACAACACATGTTCAAAACTAGTATGTGATGTGTTTGGACAAGGTTTTATTTATACCATTTGGAAGGGAAACCATGGCCTTTTCCCAAAACAATCTCTAGAACCGCAGAATCTGACATCCCACAAATTGTTAAAGTATGTATTTATGGTTTCTTTTATTTCACTATGAATAGTTTTACATGATAATTATGAAGTGACAACTATATTTCGGTGAAAGGTAAATAGAATAAGTGACAACAATAGCTTACATAGCGACCCTTCAAGTTGCGTCTGAGTAATGATATGTTGTTACAAGGTTGAGTATAAACATTATATGGATCAATATTTACCTGCTCCATTGTTGCAAATCTTATAGCCTGCAACGACATATACATGTGGACTAAGCTCACCAAATGGAGTTCCCTTATACTACTCAATGAATATTGTAACACCTTAGGCATATATTACTTGATAATGGAAATATAATATAATTTCTTGAAATTAAAAATAATAAATCAAGTTCCTAAACGTGGAAAATTTAAAATTTATATCGTTGTTGTTCAATTACATTGCTACATCTTTATTACAAGTTCACAGTAGAGAAAAACATCATAAAAATTTTCTGGGAATTCCAGAATTCCCTTGCACCTGATTACAATTCTAAACCTTCCAGTACACGATTCAATCTACCAATTGCACATACTACAAAGACAAGAAAAGCTAAAGATAAATTTATAATGAGCTAAGGTGGGACCAAAACCTAGTATCACTCTAACTTTTCTTCCAGATAATACACAATGCTCCTAGGGATGACAATAAGTCGAGTCGGGTATGGATAGTGTCTACCTGCAACCCAACCCGCAAAAAAAAAAAAAAAATCTTCCGCTATCCGTTCGTTTACTCGTTGGATACCCGCTTAAAAAATATTCGCGGATTTTTTTAAAACTTGCGGGTACCCGTGAATACCCGCATACCTGCGAATATTTAAATATATATATATATATATATATATATATATATATATATATATATATATATATATATAT
>Ga0209589_1013864_pt1 | contig 10341 bp, 4 predicted proteins | sample CowpeawhiteBW_FD_187525 | JGI IMG/M metagenome (GOLD analysis project Ga0209589, IMG submission 187525) | Root nodule microbial communities of legume samples collected from California USA - Cow pea white BW (SPAdes) (version 2) | ecosystem: Host-associated > Plants > Roots > Nodule | place: USA...
TCAGATACCTCAAAACTTTGAATAACCCATCACTCCCACCAGGTCCCAGAGGCCTTCCCATAATAGGGAACCTTTATCAGCTCAATAATTCTTCTCTTTATCTTCAGCTATGGCAACTCTCAAAAAAATATGGACCAATATTTTCCCTTAAATTAGGTTTAAGATCAGCCATTGTTGTTTCCTCTCCTAAACTTGCCAAAGAGGTAATGAAAGATCATGACCTTGAGTTTTGTGGGAGACCTAGATTACTTGGCCAACAGAAATTGTCTTATAATGGAACTGACATTGTATTTTGCCCATACAATAGTAACTGGAGAGAAATCAGAAAACTTTGTGTTGTTCATATCCTTAGCTCCATTCGTGTCTCTAACTTTTCCTCAATAAGACACTTTGAGGTCAAGCAAATGATTAGAAAAATATCAATGCATGCTTCATCCTCCAAGGTTACGAATTTGAGTGATGCACTCATGTCCCTCACCAGCACTATTATATGCAGAATTGCCTTCGGGAGAAGGTATTGTAAGAGACATGGAGCATCTTTTTCACACTCAAAGAATTACACTTTCAAAACTGTTTTCTAAATTTTATCATTTTTAAAAAATTATGTGATATACTTTTCACTACAAGCTCGAGTATAAGTTTAATAAAATGTTTCACGAAGAATCATATATTGGTCCACTTTCCACCAGGTATGAAGATGAAGGAATTGAAAGGAGTAAGTTCCATGGGCTACTGAATGAGTGTCAAGCCATGATGGGCATGTTTTTCTTCTCAGATTATATTCCTTTCTTGGGTTGGATTGATAGAATCACAGGACTGCGTGCTCGTCTTGAACAAAATTTCAAGGAGTTGGATACCTTCTACCAAGAAGTGATTGATGAACACATGGATCCTAATAGAAACACACCAGAGAACGAAGATTTGATTGATGTCTTACTTCAACTCAAAAAGCAACGTTCGTTTTCTGTAGATCTCGAAAACGATCATATCAAAGCTGTGTTCATGGTAAAAGTTCTTTTCCCTTTCTCATTTAATTTATCTATTTGAGTAACAAAAGCCGGCATATGACATGAAAAAAAAAATGGTAGAAGTAGGCTTTAAGTCTAATTCAACCTACTAAAACCGGCTTGTAAGGTGAGGTTTGTATCCACTTATTTATTATGAAATTCTTCCTGTATTAATGGATGGTATGTTAGCGATCTGATTGTGAGTGAAACAGAATGTTCAAGAAATTTTGTTAGGATGAAATTCCCCCTCACGCCGAGGTATATACATCTCGTGCGTGAGACAAGAAATTAATAAATGGTCTGTTAGGAGTCTAATTATAGGTGGAAAGAAGTAGACTTTAAGCTTAACTCAACCCCATAAAACTGGCTTGTAAAGTGAGGATTGCACTCCACTTATATATTATGAGATTGCTTTATCTCTGGTCGATATGAGACATCCAACAAATATCAAAGAATATTATGTGTTTAATTACTCATTTTTCAAGAACAACACCTTGTAAGAAAACACCCATATGTCAGTCCTCCAAACCAGATTATTATTGTGACAAAGTCAATACAAACCATAAATTTTAACAATTCTTATATTATATAAAAAATATATTTTACATTTAACTTAACATTATAAAATTAGCTTAAAAAATATAAGATTCACTTTATTTAGATATTATGGATTGGTATAAATAAATTTCTACATAGTCCTAACCTTGATATCAGAGACGGTAAAAGGGGTCATCCTATGTGTTGGTGAAAATCTTGACATACTTCATAAAAAAAGAGACCGACCCACTAACTTTTTCTTTTATTTTACACTTTTTTATTTTGTACTTTAAAATTTCTTTTATATATATATATATATATATATATATATATATATATATATATATATATATATATATATATATATATATAAATTAAAAACATATAACGGAGCTAAGGTCCATGTTCTAGGACATTCATGTGCTATGATTGCTACACGTTACACTTCCAGTACCAGTTATTCAAAAACTGTTACTTGCATAAAGTTAACTCTTGAGTTTAGAAAAGACCCAATTTTAGGTCTGCTCCCTTAGCTTCATTAAGCATACCTAGGTAGACAAAACAGAGGGATAGATTGGATTTTTTAATCCGATCTAAATCTAGTCCAGATCCATATATTTATATCAAATTTTGAATTTAAATATTTTCTTATCTAAAATTTTAAATCTAAATATTTGAATTAAGTTTTCAATCTAAATTTTTAGATCCATACGTTTTAATAAAAAATAAATTATTTATAAAATTTAATTTTAAATTTAAATCTATATTTTCTAAAAAATAATTATTTCATCTAATACATAAATATATAAAAGAAAGTTAAATAATATATCAAATATTAAAAAATATAATAATATTATAATTTAATAATATAAAAGATTAAATACAAAATAAAAAGTCAATACAAAACAACTACTCATATGAAGCCAGGAATCACGACCAGATGTCACCTTCAAATTGTATCACCATAGAAAATGGTAGCTCCTAAATAATGTATGACTCCCCTCCCTTAAGACATAAGTGTCACCGATGCACACTCACAATTTTATATGTTTTGGTCAACAAACACCAATTAAACTCGAATGAGACCACGAAGTACTAAATACATGACAACTCCAAGTTGTATATTCACAAAGTCCACCGTTCAGTAAGGTAAGGAAACATAAAAGCAGTTGGTATAAAAATAATAGCATAAGTACTCACGACTAAAATAAAAAATAAGGAACAATATAATAGGTAAATAATATAATTTTATTAAAGAAAGAAAAATCACATATCATTCTCTAATATAAGGAAAAAACAACAATAATCTCTCTCTTAAAAACAATAATTATCGTAGATCTCCTTGCGTTTCAACCACCATTAACGAAAATCACCTGCAAGTGCAGCGTTTCGTTGACTCAGAACGCAACTCCGCTAGTTCACAAAACAACACCATGGTCATCATCGTCAGCCTATAGCTGAAAAGTTTCTGCCACGGGTCAACTGATAACCGAGGCATAAACCGTTGCATAAATTACAAAACTGCCTCCACTTATTTATATGTCTCATTTCTGCTATAACCGAGACATCAAGCCTGAGTTAGAAAGTCCAAAGTGCACTAGTGGCTACAACATTCTATAACTTGGATAACCAACTTACTGCACCTCTAGCAAGTGTAAACACACAACCAGTAATAAATCCCTTTTTATAAATATCAATTGCAAAATCTGAATCGACAAAGCTCTTGACAACTAATTCTGATCCTCTGAAACATGATGAAACACCTGAGGTTCCTTTGATGTATCTAAGAATCCTCTTAACAACACTTCAATGCTTTTAACCTGGATTTTCCAAGAACCTAATAACCACTCCTACTGTTTGTGCAATTTGTGGTCTTGTACAAATCATAGCATACATAAAAGTCTACTCACTGTCGATGCATATGGCACTCAAGACATCTCCATCCTCTCCGCTTCACTACTAGAACTCATACTTGAGGATAACTTATAATTTATAGGAAGCGGGGTAGAAATTGTCTTGTAATCTTGCATGTTAAAGCGCCACAAGATTTTTAGTAAGTAATTCTTTCTAGAAAGCCAAATCTTCCTATCTTTTCTATCTCAGTGAATCTAAATTCCTAAAATCTTATTTGTCGGTCTCAAGTCTTTCATATCAAACTCCCTTGTCAATTGTGCATTCAGATCCTGGATTTGAGCTTTTTTGTGGCCTACCACCAACATGTCATCCTCATACAATAGCAAAATAATAAAATCATTCTGACTAACACATTGTAATAAGGACAATAGTTTGAACTTAGTCTGATGTAATTGAGGCTTATATGAAGGAATCAAATATCTTATACCAACACCCAGGCACCTACTTTAGATTGTACAAAGATTTGTTTAACTTGCAAATAAAGTTTCCTTTTTCTTTAAAGCCTTCTATTTGGAGCATATATATTACTTCTTTAAGTTCTCCATGAAAAAAAAATAGTCTTTACATTTAATTGTTTAAGAGGTAAATCAAATACAACACACAAGGCTAATATAAGTCTAATTGTTGTTAATCTAACAATGGGAAAGAATATCTCACTGAATTCAATGCCTTCTTTATTTTAGCATATCCCTTTACTACCAATCTAGAACAATACCATTACATTTGATCATTACTATCACATTTGATTTTATAGACCCATTTGTATCCAATGGCATTTTGACCTTTTGGAAGTTAAACCAGCCTCCATGTCTTGTTTTTGTGAATATCCTTTACTTCTTCTTGCATTGCCACCATCCACAATGAAGCATTTGAACCACTCACAGCCTCTTCAAATATGAGGATTCTCCATCTTCACTCAGAAGACAATACACATCATGGCTCGTCATAACATATTGTGAGTGCCAAGATGGTTTAATCATCTCTCCTGTCGATCATCGAAGTCCTCCATTACCAATTGCATTCACCTCCTATTCTTCATGCTCATGTTCTGAATCAGCATAATCATCTAAAGGTTTCTTCTCCTCTATATGTACCATGGTAGTGTCCTTTGTAAAGCTGTCATTTGTCTGTTTACTTTGTCAGCAGTTCATTTCCCTCGTTTCCAACATCCCCAAAAGGATACCTTCTTCGTAGTTCCACAATACTTCCCTTGTTTCCAACATCCAAAAGATTGTCTTCTTCATAGTTCCACAAAGCTTCCCTCATTTCAAAAAATCTAAAAGTATGTCTTCTTTGTAGTTCTATAAAGCTTCCTAGGTTTCCAACAAACCAAAAGTCCGTCTTCTTCGTAGTTCCATCCCTACTAATAATAGTCTTGTGGGTAGTGGGATCCCATAGGCGATACCCAATCACATTGTCAATATAACCCAAGAATATACATTTCTTGGATTTTGGACCCAACTTCGTTCTTTCTTAGGAGTTGTACATCACATACATAGGACAACCAAATACATGTAAGGAATAATAATGAGTTGGTTTACCATTACACACCTTTAGCGGTGTCTTAAAGCCTATCGCTATTATGTAATAAGACATTTTAACTACTTTTGCCTAGAAAGACTTGGCCACCCCCGTGTACTCAGCATAACCCTTGTTCTCTCCAGGAGAGTCTTGTTCATCCGCTTTACCACACCATTCTACTAAGGTATACACGGGACAAAAAAATTGTTTGTAATACTCTATTGCTTGCAGAATGTCAAAAAAATCTCCATCTACATATTCTCCTCCATTGTTTGTCCTCAAACACTTAATTATTTTCTCAATTTCAAACTCTACTTATGCTATGAATTCCTTGATTCCACTTGATAGGTTAAATATAATCTTACAAATATTTTATAATTTTTTAATTAATTAAATAAATTGAAATAATTATTATCTATGATAAATTATTTTATTATAATTAATAGTTAAAAATTAATTTATAAGTATTAATAATTTAAGTTAATACTATTTTAGGACCTAAATTTCTCGTACCAGTGTTAGTGTGTAATAGGTTATGGCCAAACTATGTCAGACCCAACATATTAATTCCAGAATATTTAATGTAATCTTTATATAAAGCTTGACAAGAAAAGAGCTAATTTTCAATTTAATCTTCCCTCCATCGTTCAATATTTCTCTGCTTAAGGAAACTTTGTGAAACATTGTTCTTATATAACTCGTTTGAGGTATAATAACTACTAAGATCAATTTAATCATCAGTCAAATATAATGTTTCTATGTGTGTGTGTAAAGTGACTCTTTGATTTGAAAAATATTCTTTTAACATAATGTTTCTATATTTTTTCTTTTAATAACCAAATTAAGATATTCTAAATAATCTCAAGATTAAATTAAATAATCATCAGTAATAATATGGAAGAAATAACTTATCCACAAGATCAAGATGTTTGACTGTGTTTGATGAGTGTAGTGTCTCGTCCTTTTACTAGTCTAATGCCTCATATGATCAATTCTCTCTTCTGATTAACATGAACTGTGTCATAAACTTTGACTCGTTTGATCAATGCATTCGTACATGGTTTCTAGAATTGAGTCATCTGATCTATTCATAAGATCACTTATGCTTTAATATATATATATATATATATATATATATATATATATATATATATATATATATATATATATAAAATAAACTAAGAGGATCATTTCATTAAATCAACTTCCTCTATATACAATTAGAGATGTTAAACCACTGCATAATAAATGTTGATTACGCTCGTTCCTTCTGTCGTCTAATAAGTTCCTCTCTTCGTGTGGTGATGTTTTGTTACCATAAAAAACACTTTCATATAAAAGGGTTGGTCTGGTCTCAATAAAGGATAAACATCTTTATTTCTCCAATGTCAAATATCAAGAAAGAAGTTATAATTATATAAATATCAAATAAGAGTATCAAATAAAAATTAAATAAATGTCAAATAATTATAAAAAAAGAGTAAAAATTATCGAATATGTTCGTTAAAAGCTAGTTATGAAACTAAGAATTAAATAAAAGTTCATGAAAGTTTTTAAATGACACTCCATTCCCTTTCATTTGTTCTTCCACCCTCATTAACCTGTTTTACCTATTTTGCCAACTATTCAAAGTATTTAATGATTTAATCTCTCTCCTTTGTAAGTGGTACCCATATGCTATGTCAATTTCCACAAAGTTCTATCCTTATCCATTTCTTTCATCAACTAAGATTTGTTATTGAATTTTGAATACAGTCATAAGATAAGATGTCGCAAATATCGAAACTCAATGATCTTAGTATTTCTCGTCTTCTCTATTCCTAGTGAGTTATTTATCAATAAATATGAAATTTGACATGTGGGAATTCAGGAGGATACTACACCTACCATGCAATGATCCCTTCATAGCCTTTCAATCTAGGATTCAACATTGTCATGAACATCTTGAATATCCATATATGTCATGAAAAAATGATTGCCTTATAGTCTCATGTATTACACTTAACAAACCCTATTGTAGCCATTTTCATAATAATCGAGAACTATTAATGTTCATTCAAATAATGACAGTTATTCTAGTACACCCCCATAGGAGTTAAGGTAAACAACAATATAAATACAAGTTCCTCATTTAATCCTCAGATATGCCACTAAAGATAAAATCATGCAATTTCACTCTTACAAGAAGACAACATTTTGGCTGCACTAATCGAATCTAGTGACAATAACTTAATAGACTTAAGGTCGGAACATTAATATTTTTTGTGGAAAGAAAAATGAGATTTCAAAGATGAATTCTTGTTTCCTTTATATTTCAATTGGAGGCTATATAGTAGGAATACTAACACAGGCACTTCGACACTATAGTCTCGAAAATGTGGGATACAGGGACATGAATCTTTTGTATTAGATAATTTTAAGTTATTAAATTTAATAACCACTGTTTTTTATTCAAATCATCTATGAACTAGGTTAGTCATATATAATAATTTAAACATTTTTTCACCTAAAATAAACAAATCTAATTCGTCTATCTAACATAAAAAAGTGAAAAAAAAAGATATCATTCATTTAAGAAATTTCATCCCCATTAAAAAAAAACATTTTATTTGAGATTTATTTAAAGACAAATTACCAACTTTTAAAAAATCCATCATACGATATGAGATTAAATAAACACACCTCAGTAATGTTAGTAACAAGTAATACTTTTACGAAAATATGTTTTGGATCGATTATGAATTGTTGATTTCGTTTTTGCAGAATGTGCTTGTAGGAGCAACTGATACAACTGCTGCTACAACCATATGGGCTATGACCTTGCTATTAAAAAATCCCAGAGTAATGAAGAAAGTTCAAGAAGAAATTAGGAATTTGGCGGGTGAAAAAGATTTTCTATCTGAAGATGATGTTCAAAAGCTTCCCTATTTTAAGGCGGTGATAAAAGAGACATTGAGATTGCATCTACCAGCGCCCCTTCTTGTGCCAAGAGAAACAAATGAAGCATGTAACTTAGAAGGCTATGTAATTCCAGCCAAGACAATAGTGTATGTGAATGGTTGGGCTATCCATAGAGACCCTAACAATTGGAAAGACCCAGATGAGTTTTTACCAGAGAGGTTTTTAGGTAATACAATAGATTTTCGAGGGCAAGATTTTGAGTTCATTCCATTTGGTGCTGGACGTAGAATTTGCCCTGGTATAATTATGGCAATTGCTTCATTGGATATTATTTTGGCTAATCTTCTCATGTCATTTGATTGGGAATTACCAGCCGGAATGACAAAGGAAGATATTGATACTGATGTATTGCCTGGAATTACTCAACACAAGAAGAATCCTCTATGTGTTTTGGCTAAGTTTCGAGTCTAAAAGTTTGATTAATAAAAATGTGTAATATTGTGTTTTGTTGTTGTTTGGTGTCTTTAGTTCCATGGAGGTAATATTGTGTTCGTAAATGATGTCATATCCCTATTCCAAAATATGTTCTTTTATTGTATAATTAAATTTAGACATTGATTGTTGTTGTACTGTGAGATGAGAAACATGCCCTTCTTTGTATGAATGGGACAACAAAGTTAATTGTATTAATAATGATAGCTTCACCAAGAGATACAATGACAATAATGGTTTCATCCTTATCTTCTCTTCTGGTATTATTTTCTTTACCCTTGATCTCCTCTATTTGAGGATCTGCACTCTTTAATTACATGTCCCAATTTATTACAAGAGGAACATGTGATTAAAACATGGAAAGTAAGCGCTCTTTTGTTCAATCATTCTTAGCACTCAAATTTTGTTTAATTTTCATCTCAAAAAAATTAGTTTTAGTTTAAATATATATTTGTTTGGTTTGAATTAATTAGTTTTTGTTCATTGTCTAGAAAAAATAGTTTTTGTTAAAATGTGATAAAAAGGTATAGTTTAGTAGTATTTTATTGTATTTACTTTTGTTCCTTTAGAATTCCCATTTATATTTTTCCAGGAAACCCTAAACTCCAATTTTCGTTTACTTGCAGAATAGTCCATCCTTGGGACCAACCTTTCAGTAATCAAAACGCATCGTTTCATTTACGGCTAGGCAAAATAAACTAAACTGCACTAAACTAAAAAATAGTTCGCATAAACTACACTGAACTGAAAAATAGTTCAGACGAACTAAACTAAACTGTTTTTCTTAAAAATAAACTAGACTGAATTGCACTGCACTATAATATGAACTGCACTGTTATAAACTGAACTGTTTTATAAACTGCACTACGTTAGAACTGAACTGCACTAATTTTAACTGAACTGCACTATTCTTGAACTGAACTGCACTAATTTTTAACTTAACTACACTATTTTTGAACCGTTTTTGAACCGAATTGCACTGATATTGAATAAATTTCACTATTTTTTAACCGAATTGTACTATTTTTGAACCGAATTGCATTGATTCTAAAATGAATTGCACTATTTTTGAACTGAATTACACTATTTTGAACTGAATTGCACTAATTACATATGATTATACTACGCAATAATAATCAAAAGTTTATAATTTGAAAGTGTTTGGGAAATAATACTTGAAATATGAATCATACTTCAATACACCAAAATCAAAATATATATACATCTTAATACATAAGTTCTCCCATAAACAACATCAAAATATTAATACATCTTCAACCATCTAAATTAATTGCACTTGAAAGTCCCACTTCGTCTTAAGAAGTTATATCTACAATATATATATATATATATATATATATATATATATATATATATATATATATATTTCATCATTTTTGAAAACTTAAAATAAATTTAAAAATATCAACTAAAAAGTATATAAAGTTTTCATATTAACTCACCTTGCTCAAATTCATCAAGCTCTTTAGGATCCTCTTAAAAAGTATAAAGAAAGGTGTTCCTCTTAACCAATCTTGTGTGCAAACAAGTACTTCCACTATTTTAGGTGTTAGGCAACTACGATAAGGATTAACCACCCTTCCTCTTGTACTGAATGCACACTCTGATGTTACGGTAGAGATGGGAGTGGCTAACACCTCTCGAGCCATGTTTGCAAGGATAAGAAATCTAGTTGAGTTGACCTTCCACCAATGTAAAACATCAAGCTCAACTGACTTTGTATAAGGTTCAGGATCCTCTCTCAAATATTTATCAAGCTTTGATATATAATCAAATCTACGTCCTGTAGCTCTTAGGTAGAAGCTCATGCCATGAGGATCATCATCTTCATCATCTAGTTGGGATTCTTGTTGGCTACTTTGAGAACCCTCCTCAACCCCTTGATATTGATCATAAAGTGTTTTTAAAGATGACAATAATTTTGATTTCAATCCACTGGCCATGCTAG
>Ga0209589_1013869_pt1 | contig 10337 bp, 4 predicted proteins | sample CowpeawhiteBW_FD_187525 | JGI IMG/M metagenome (GOLD analysis project Ga0209589, IMG submission 187525) | Root nodule microbial communities of legume samples collected from California USA - Cow pea white BW (SPAdes) (version 2) | ecosystem: Host-associated > Plants > Roots > Nodule | place: USA...
GTACTGGATATATACTATGTAAGATATTATAAATTATGCATTTAATAGATAAAGCGTGATAATATAATATTTTGTTAAATTTTATTATAATATTTTATGTTTTTCATAAAAAAAAACAGCCATAAATATATTACTTATTAAAATAACATAACGTCATTCTCTTAGTAAATACATTTTTTTTTATAGCAAATATAAACGTTAATATAATTTATTATTAAAAATATGTAATATTTGAATTAAAAACAGAAATTTTGTGGCCAACAATATAAATAAATAAATATCAGCATCGACTTAATAAATAAAATAATTAATCAACTAAATATAATATATATATATATATATATTATATTATATTATATGAAATAACACTACAACAAAAATCACTTTAGACAACAACATCAAGTTATGATATAAATTATAAAAACCGTGGTCTAAAGATTAGACCACAATTTTGTAGGCGTGGTATAAGTGAGTGTAGTTATAGGTAATAGACAACGGTGTTTAGTATGACAATATTTTTAAAACCGTTGCTTAAAATTCTCACAATAAACAACAATTTTACATGTTGATTTTATACCTTACCTATGTTTTTAGACCACGTTTTTACTAGTTTTGTCCACATAGTTTAAAGCAACAATTATATAATCATGGACTTTCATGATATTTATACATCATTTATAAAAATGTTGTTTATTATATGTTTATGCTACATTTATTTAGCCGTTGTCTATTTTAGTGTGGTCTAAACTATAAATGGTTGTAGTGTAAATAGGCTCTCTATATTATTTTTAAATCATTCAATTAGAACGATATTGATTTTATGCTGAAGATATAAAGTAATTAATTGAGTAATTAAATTAACATAATAGAAAATAATAAAATGATATTTCTTAAACATTACAAATAATAATAACATAAAATTTAATACAAAATAGTAATTATCATTTTTCTGCTTACTCACCTTTTGTCACATGTTAAAAACATTGAGAATTTAAGTAAAACTACAATACAAACTATTAAGATATGATTGAGATGTTATTATTATGATTATTTATCATGAATTAGGAGATATATTTTTAGCCTATTTATAAATATAAACTATAAAACAATTTTTAAATAGTGACTAATTTCAATGATAAATTTAAATACTAAGTTACAAAATTAAAATTATTGGTTATTAAAGTAGTCATAAGAAATTATAATTAGTTAGTAAATTGGTTTTTAAAATTAACTATCATAGTTTTGGGTACCAAAGAAAATTAGTAACTCAAAATTAGTTACACAAATCTTGGCTACCAAAATGAATTAGTTTCTTAATTAGTCTCTAATTAATTAGTGACCAATTTAGTGACGAATTACAATTTTTTATTGGATTAAATATGTTTTTGACCCCTCAAGTATCAGTGAAATTTGGAATTAATCCCTCATCGAAATTTTTGACCAATTTAGTCCTTCATCTTTTGAAATGCGTGAATTTAGTCATTTTAATCAAATTTTGTTAAGTTTATTTAAGGTTTCAAATGCGTTTTATGATAATATTTGAGTTAGCATTGAAACGAAAATGGGTGGAATGATGTAAACAATTCAAATACTATCATAAAATACGCTTGAAAAGTCAGATACATTTAATAAAATCTGGTTAAAAGGACTAAATCCACACATTTCTAAAGATGAATGACTAAATTGGTCAAAAGTTTCGAAGAGGGACCAATTCCAAATTTCATTGAAACTTGAGGGACCAAAAACATATTTAACCCTTTTTTATTTATAATAGTGACTATTTTAGTAACCAATAATTTTTAATTTTGTAAATTAATATCTAAATTGATCACTATAGTGACTAATTATTTTTTGTTTCTAAAATTGGTTTCTAGTCAATGATTTTCTTGTAGTATATATATATATATATATATATATATATATATATATAATCTATAATTAAGTTTAATTATTAATTTGGTTTCAAATTGAAGAGAACAAAATTGAATTGTTTTAAAATTGAATTGACTATTACAATACAATCGCATCCTTTTGAATCATTAACTCCTAACTCACCAAGTAACTGTTTGAGTCATTTTAACTTACATGTAATCGCCGCCATAGAGCAATATTCAGCCTCTGCAAAAGAGCGAGAATAATTGATTGTTTCTTAGTTTTTCAAGATACTAAAAAAGAACCAAGAAGCACCACCTAACTAGTCAAAGAACGTCTTGTAAGTGGACAACCAGCTCAATCCGAATCAAACCATCCTTATTGTTCCAGTTACTATAGACCACAATAAAATACCTTGTCCTAGATGTTTCTTCAAATATATAATAACCCTTAAGGCTACCTCACAATGCTCTTTATAAGGATTTTGCATAAATTGAGATAAAACATAGACGGGGTAAGCAAGATCAGGTATAGTCACAAAAAAATAGATTAATCGTCCAATCAGTATTCGATAGGGTTCTTGATCTTCGAGAGATGTACTAGAAGCTAACGCTAGCTTATGGTGTTGTTCCATTGAAATCCATAAGCTTGACACCTAATAAACCCGTGTCTTCAATGATTTCCAATGCATATTTTATTTGACAAAGATAAAACTCCTCGGAATTATGGGCTACCTCCAACCCTATAAAATATTTTAAGACTCTTAAGTCCTTCATATGAAACAAGAATCTAGGTAGGCTTTAAAAAATTTTATGGCTGAAATATTATTTCCTACAATAATTAAATTATCTATATAGGCTAGCAAATAGAGATGTATTTCTCCTCTGTGCAATATAAACAATGAGTATTCTCAATATGATTGAACAAAGCCACAACACTTCAATATCATAGCCAACTTAGCAAACTAACAACGAAGAGCTTGTTTTAAGTTGTTAATTGACTTTTTCAACTTGAAACCAAATTTGGGTCAAAGTTTTGAAAACCTGGAGGAACTTTCATGTAGACCTCCTCAGCTAAATCACCATGGAGAAACTCAAGATGAACATCCATATGGTGAACTTCCCACTTCTTAATTGTTGCCACTGCCAAGAAGGTGTGTACAATCACCATTTTTGCCATTGGGGCGGGGCAAATGTTTCATCGTAGTCTATCCCCTCGCTCTAATGATCTCTGAATATGACAAGTATCGCTTTCAAATGGTCCATACTCCCGTCTAGTGATGTTTTATTTTGTATACTCATTTACTTCAAAGATCTTTCTTTCCGGACGACAGTTTCTACAGAACCTAGAGAGACAATGTATTCATAGGATTCCAAATCATACAGTTTTTATCCCATTTGGCCATAAGGGTGCCCCACAAATGTACATTTTCGACTTTTACTAGTAAATTTATCTCTATGATGATGTACATAACATAAAACAACCACTATTATACTGACACCTGACAGTTTATGTTTTTTTTTTTAAATTATAAACAATTAATAATTTAAAAAAATGAAAATTTCACGAATTGACTCGTGGCATGTACAAACACGACATTCACATCAACTTAACGAAAATGGTGAAATTGAACCTTTTAAAAAATTGGAGGACTAAATTAAACCCAAAAATAAGAAGGGAACCAAAATGAATCGAATCAACAAGTTAGAGCATTAAATCACTAATTAAGCTTAAACATAAGTATAGGCATTACTTTATGGAAATAATTATAAACATTATTTGATGGACAGTTTAGGAGTGATATTTTGACCTTTATTCTCGTTAAGTGTATATGTATATACATAAGTGACCTATGAATAAAAAAGTCAATGTATATACATACTATATTTTATTGATATACATTCCTACTTAATTTACGTTTCATTCTAGATCATACATTTGAAACTCTACATCTCATATTTTACATTGTCAATAAAATAATATCTGGTTCATTTCATATATCAAAATTAATAATTCAAAACACTAATACATTTCAATTCACCATTCATCTCACTATAATAATATTCAAGTATAATATGTTAATAAAATATAACAATTTAGTGAAATACAAACAATTTTACCATTTATAAACATTTAAAAATATGTTATTCAAAGTCTAGAAAACATTGTCTTCACACAACCACCAATTACGCTCACTCAATGAATTAAACACATGTTTATATTCGCTCAATCACTAATTTTGCTCACCCAATAAACAAACCACTCAAAGTTTTACTAAAACAAATTCCATCCAATGACTTTGGTCACCCAATGATCAAATATCTTGAGTTTTCAAATAAACAAATTTCACTCAACAAAAAAAAAATTCCCTGATGATTATTGGTCCAACAATGTTCCATTTCATATTTTTCATAGATATAATTTAGCACTTATTTCTAAATAAGATCAACTTCAATCAATTTGACCCACTTACAACATTCTACATTTTCATGCCAAAACATATAAGATATTTGTAACTACTCTAATTGGCAAAATCATATTACTAATGACATCATTACATAATTGATAATGAGCATGAATAAACATATGACTATATAAGATGTATTTATAATCCTCCACGAGTAAATCATACTTAAATTTTCAAAATATATGTTGAACTCTATCAACAAGGAGGAGTTATGTAATACAAAAATTATTCACCTAAATAACCACTACTCTCTCTAAGAAGACCATCAGTAGTCCCACTATTGCACATCTCTCCCACCTGCACTATCCTATGCTCATGTATAGCATACGATCGTAGTAAGTAGACAAACCCTAACACATTAAACAATAAGGTAAACTAGTACAATTATAGTAAGGCATATATATATATATATATAAAATTTAAATCTCAAATTACTTATTCTCATATAATATATATGACATTTCATTTAGTAGATAAATCTAATAAATAAAAGTCGCATAATTATAGTACAAAATAGAGCACGAGACACAAAAAAAAACATAAGGGGATTCACTGTTATAGTTATCCAAAAACATATTGGAAATGAAGTCTAAGGCACACAACGATGCCATGAACAAAGTTTGAAACAAATATCAGATTAAACTTGAAATTCACTCACAAAGCAAATAAAACAACAAAACAATAGGAGCACAACACAAAGAGAAAAGGTAAGTTAGATATAATAAAAATAATTTTCAACATCACAATAAGCAAGCAATTCATCAAATAGATCATAAGTAGACAAAACAATAGGCACTAAAACATGTGATAGCAAACAATAAGACTCTATGACTCAATTACCAGATACATATAATAAGATCGAATTCACTAAATGTTTGCACTTGTGGTGGTCTCTACTACTCTGCAGAGCCATTGCCAATGGGTTTCACCCTACCACGTACAAGGTTAGCCCATGATCATCTAGGGTCATTATCTTGTCAAAGACTAGGGCCTTCTACTACTCTCACCACTTGAATCAATCTGCTCTATGTGAGATTGACTGATTCTTTAGAGTTTCAGGATGCAACCTTGCTTGAATCCTTATCTAATATATACACTGTAGCACCACCATGAGGTCTCCACAAAAGGCTCATGGAATTACGTCTATCTCTTACCATATCCATGTTTCTCAGACCAAATCTACATGTTATCTTGAAGCATTAAAATCTCATGCCTTTGCACAACCAACTAGCCAATCAATGATTCATCTCATTCCAAGTCCATCAATTTCAATTCAAAATCCACCATACATAGGCACAACATCATACATAATGCATTTGGAAAAGAAAAATCACACATAACAGCAGAAACCAATTTCTGAAACGCATCCCTGCATCAATCTCGCTTAAGCTGAAAACCCTCGCTTAGGCGACAACATGAACTCGCTTAAGCTAGGCGTTCTCGCCTGGGCGAGAGCTCATTCAGTGGGCACTACAGGTTTTTATGAGTTCTCGCTTAAGCGAGACCTCTTCGTCTAAGCGAGATTACTGGAGCTCAAAATTGGAGCTCGTCGCCCGGGCGACAAATCAAGCAAAAACTAGGGATTAGTCGAAAACAACAGAGTTCTTCTCTGCTCACTCATGCAAACTAGTGAATCAAGCTAGAAAACAATACCAAACAAACATGTAGTCATCTCCACAACACACAAACATCAATCCAGTACATTTCAACACTTAATCTCAAGCAAAAACCAAGCAAATCAGTTTAAAATTCTTTGAGTTCTATCTTCCCTTACCTCGAAACTAGAAAGCAGACTTGTGGGAGGATAGTTCTAACAATTCTAAGAGGAGCAGCACCACAGCTCCATGAACATACTAGTGAGCTGAAAACATGGACACCAGAACGGAAACAGGGTTATGAAGATGAACCCTAGACAGAACTAACACAAACAAACTAAAAAGGGGAAAGAAAGCATGAAGGTTTGGTGCTCAACTTACTTGGAGGAAGAATGAGCTCAACAAGGTCAAAGAAGAACGTGACTTAAGCCCTAGCAGAGCTTCTACTTCAGAACTATGAGGGAGATAAAGAGTTGTTTCTAGAAAATGAGACAAAATGAGAGTGAGTGGCTGAGAGGGGGATCCTTGAGACAACTAGTGGGCATACTTGGACCTTAACATTTGGTTTGGCCCATCTCATAAAATAGAAAAGGGAGTTTAAAATATACCATAAACTTAGCTTATTTACCACATCAATAACTAGTCCACATGGCCCTATAATACATAACTTAAACAATTAAGAGCCAACAGGTTAACTGTAAGACCCGAGAAAATTAAATAATTAAGTAAATAATTATTTAATAAATGTGGATAGTAGAAGCCTTTATGGCATTTAATGCTATTTATTGTGACGTGGAAAAGTATTAGCTCAAGTGGTTGAGAGTACTTTAATTGTGTGAGAGGACTTGGGTTCGAGTCTTATTATGCCAATTGTATGATATTTTGTTTGTGCATTATTTTAAGGTTATGAATGAATGTGAGTAGTGATAATGTAATCCTAAAATTTTAGGAATTATCACGAAATATGACTTGGTTGTGCTTTGACTTTGTAATTGTAGGGTTGTGTGTTCAAACCTTGCTCGGAACAAAATTAACCCCTTTATTTTTGCTAATATAATTGTGGTCTGAATGTGAAAGGGTGGGAAAACCCTAGAGACAAGGGGCCAAGGGAGGCTGGGAAAACAGCCCATAATGGACTGTTAAAGGCAATTATAAATAATCAAAAAGCCATTTAAGGTAATTAGAAGGGTTTTTGAAGTCTGAACCCTAGAGTGAAAAGAGAGCACGAATTTTGAGTGGAAAGAGAGTCAGAGGGAATCAAGAAAGCTATGTTGGGAGAGTACTAGAAGAATCCAAATTGGGACAAGAAGAACTATCAACCTTCTTTTCTTTTTGAGCATTGGAAAACCAGGTTAGGGGAGCTCTTTTTGTATCTATATGCATGTTGGTAACAAGTTCGTGTATTCTGTAATGGGCATGAATAAATTGTATCTTTGCCATGAGATTTTCGTACTCAATGTGATGTGAATTTGGGGGTTTGATGGTTTTGATGTTGTATGGGTAATCCTTTATACGAATGTATGCAAATAATGAGGTTTTCAGTACTGTATGTGGGTTATGGCTAAATTTCAAATTTGGAGGTCAATTTGGAGTCTAAATTAGGTTCCTAATTCTGGTATTATGTGATGCATTGCTTTGGTAATGTTGAATGTGAATTTGGGCATTTGTGATTAGTGTCTGCATGCATGAGAAAGAGAATGTCTTCTATTCTCGCTCAAGCGAGCAAGGCTCGCCTAGGCGAAAATAGCAGAACCTCGAGTCTGATTGTATTTGAGCGTCTCGCTCAGGCGAGTGTATCTCGCCTAAGCGAGAACCCGTGAGAATTGTGCAGTTCTGCTTGAGCACCTCACTCAGGCGGATAGCCCTACTTTGGGCGATAAAGCATCTCGCTCAAGCGAGAGGTTCTCGCTTAGGCGAGAACTCGTGTGTGGTCGTGTGTTGTGCTTAACTCGCCGCCTAGGCGAGAGTTTTGGCTTTTGGCGAAGGGGGAGCATGCCCAAGCGAGATGAGCTCGCCTAAGCGAGACTTCGCAAGTAAGCCACTGTGCCTTAGCGGGCACCCAATGACAGCTACATGATGGCCAATGCCCTGACCCTTATAGCTCTCTAGAATTAAATTTCCAGATGGTGCCAGTGATACTCATTTCATGCTTAGTGCCCCATTGAGCGTTCAACGATGTTTAGCTGGAGCCTAATGCCCTAAACCCTTGGAGTTCTTTGGAATTAAATTTCTAGATGGCGCCTAGCGCCCTAAACTACTAGAGCTCTTTGTAATTTATTTTCCAGATGACACCCAACAGCTCTGAGGTCTCATCCAATGCCATATTAGAATTTCAAGATCTGATATATGTACCAAATTAGTTTGTTGGTCTATCTGAGTTATTTTTATTCTTTTTAAGCACCAAAATAAATATAAATGAACTCAAAATATTTTCATATAGTACCGATTGACAAATTGGATACATTATAAGTCATATCCTGAACTTTCACAGTACAAAACATATGTTCATTAACACATCAATTTAAATTCATCACTTTAACTCAATAGTCTAATAGATAATTTACCAAAAGTAGTTCAGTTCACTGCAAACACTAGAAGACTCCATATTTCCATAGTTTCTAATATACCAAACCGATCATCATTCTTACTTTGCTCTCAACAAAAAGTGTATTACAGTTTCATCACATCCAATTAAACACTTTAAGCATTATTATAAAATCATAGTTTCCCTTACCTAGATTGTGAGTTACTAATACAAAGTTTCATTGTCTCTAAAGGCCTCTACTCACACAAGATGGAATATCTGCACATAGAAACCTCAAATCAATAATCTGATCACATTTTAATTAATATCGTAAACTTTTTTCTATGTCCTTACAATATTTTATCCAATTTAATTCAACTTAAATAAATACGATTCAAAACGTCATAGTAGTGCATGTTTAATATTTTTACGATATATTATGTTATATTACATTCTATTTTTTAAAGCTTCACACACATAAACTATACAAATTTATCATATTCATCCATTTCAAAAGTTCAATATCTCATTTATAGAATACATTACTACCTAGTAATGTTTATAAAAAACATTAACTATATTCTAAACCTATAATCATTATCACAAATATCTCAAAATTCATCACCAAATAGATAATTCATATCAAAACTTAAAACACATTGAATATTCTTTTATTATACCGAAATTATTTTCTTTTATTATACTAAAAACAAAAAATATCAATATGTATTGTACCAAATTAGTTATTATGAGGTCCACTTTTATTTCACGTTTTGGACCTAGTTTAAAGTAAAAAGGCTCAAGGCTAGTTCACTTGTCCTTTGTTTTTCAAAACACCCCTCAACTCCTCTCATTCACTCCAAAACAGCTCACCCCTCTCTTCTTCCTTTGAAACAATAGTTGAACTAGAGCCTCTACGGAATCCTCCTTCGAGCTGATAGAACGTCTTCAAGCTTTGTGTAAGTCTAGCTCTGAACCTTCATCTTCCTTCTCTTTCAGTTCTGGAGCTATAGTCCTACTATGATCCTTATATGGAGTCTCACTCTTCTTTCTTGTGCCCTTGTGTTTTTCAGCTTTGTAGTTTGTTTCTAGAGTTGTATTACATAGATGGCAATGGGGCGGAGCGGGGACGGGTTTCGCTATCCCATACCCATTCCCGTAAAAAAAATTCATCCATATCCTCATCCCCAAACCCAATGGGTATCAAACTTTTGTTTCATCCCCATCGGGTAACGGGTATAATCTCGTACCCATACCCGTACCCGTTTTTTTACTACTCCATTATTAATTTTAATTAATTTTCATAAAATAATAAAAATTTACGGTAAAGGAAACATAATATTATCAAATATTCAATATTAGAGAATGATTGTTTCTTCGATATCAAATACTTAAATAAATTATAATTGTTTACATTTTATATTAGAATACCAAATAAAATTTCATGAGAACCAAAACATTTATTAAATTTGCAAACTGCTAACATTAATAAAACCTAGTTGATAAAATTGAAAAAATAAAAAGAAAACAAATATTCAAATTAAAATATTTTTAAAATTTTTGTTTACTTCAATTTTTAAAATTCTAATGAATATCTTTTTTATACATTAATAAAAGTTATAATACATCACTTGATAAAAATGATGCAAAGAACAAATAATAAACATAATAATAAAATTTTGACATAGATCATGTATCTTTTGAACTTCAATTAGAGATGGCAAATAAATCCGTGCCCGTGGGTATCACCCGAACCCGAACCCGTCCCCGTTTTGACGGGGAATCCCCGCTTTGACTGGGTATGGGTATGGGTATGGGTAATACCCGAAATTTTCAACTGGGGATGGGGATGGGGATGGGGATATATATATACCCGCCC
>Ga0209589_1013870_pt1 | contig 10337 bp, 4 predicted proteins | sample CowpeawhiteBW_FD_187525 | JGI IMG/M metagenome (GOLD analysis project Ga0209589, IMG submission 187525) | Root nodule microbial communities of legume samples collected from California USA - Cow pea white BW (SPAdes) (version 2) | ecosystem: Host-associated > Plants > Roots > Nodule | place: USA...
AAAAAAATAAAAAAAAAAAAAAAAAAAAATCAAAAAAAGCCAGAAGCTAACACATGGCATGTATTGTTCAATTCAAATTTTTAAAAATGGGTCTCTGACTTTTTTTTTTTGTAATATAGGGACAAGACAACATTATAAGTGAAGTCGTCCTGTCTTCTATCGGTTTCAATTTTTTTTTTTTAAAAACAAAGTCATCTTTATGCAAAACGATTTCCGTTCAGTAAAAAGTGAAGTTGTCAAGACACATGACGACTTCATTTTTTAATTTTTTTTAAGTTGCAGGTTTATTTATTTTTATTTTTTGTATAATTCTCTCTTTAAAGTCAAAATAGCATATACATGTGTTATTTTTTTCATTCAAAATTTTAGGATGCTTTTGACGTAGAACCAGTGTTAATGATTGAGTGTGGAACTTTGAAAATGGAAATAAATTTGAAGTCAAATCAGTCCAACAATTCACATATTAATGTGATTTAATTAATGTGATTTAATTAGATGTTAAATCAAATAAAAAAGTTTTTGGATAAGAACTGAATAATTGAAACCGTGCTTTTGATAACAGAAAAATTAAAATTGTAAATAAAAATCGGTGAGGTACAGGACGATTTCACCTGTAATGTCGTTCTCTATCCTGACGACTTGTCTCTATATTAAAAAAAAAAAGTTAAAGACCCATTTTTACAAATTTGAATTTATAGAGACCCTAAAATACAAAAGAGCCCAAATTAAAGAAGGACCAAATTACTTTATTTTAAAAAATGAGAGGCCAAATTGTATCAAAACTATATTAAGGGGACTAAATTAAAAAAAAAATATACTGTCATGTACAATAACATAATACTTGGTACTTTACGAATACAACGTTAAAGAACTAAATTGAACAAATTTAAATAAAATTAAAAGAACAAATTTGGTATTAAGATTTTTTTTTAATTTGGGTGCCAAAAAAATAAAGTAACCTAGATTTCATTAAAGTACCGGAGTAAGTTCTCCGAAGTACTTTGGCGTGAGTTCTCCGAAGATGAAGCTGGCATTGTAGGTCAAAAAGATCTTTTTCGTTTTTTATTTCTTTAGTTTTCTTTTAGGCCGAAAAAGTAACCTGTCTCTCACTTTCGGCGACATTTTTAATCACAGTGAGGGGTTCGTCTCATCCAAAAATGGAGGTTTTCTGTTTGTTGTGGGTGGATGAATGCAAACCTTGCTCTCTTAGTTGATAAAGAATACGATGGTCATGCTCAGCCAAATTCTGAGATGGCTGAACAAACCAAAGGTACTGAGACTTGTATGTCTTGCTTCATCCGTTGTTGGACTGCTCTGTTATGCACTCAGTTCCTCTTTCAACCATTTACTGGGAAACTACTGGAGCTGGTGGAAGATGCTTCTTTATGTTGTTTTCAGTTTCATCATTTGTTTAGCTGTATTATTCGCACCGGCAAGGTCGAGCTCCACCTCTCTCCGGTTGGAAGCTCATTTGGCATTTTTGGTTCTAATAATCACTTCTGTTTATTCCTTTCTGTTTGATAACATGGTGAAGGGTAAACCGGATGCATACAGCCTCATCTCTTGTGCTGCTTTTGCTATCATGTCGCTTGGATTGTCAAATCTTACTCAATTTGGTTTCCAGATCGATCTGCTATATTTCTTCTGTGGAGGTCTAACAGTACAACTGATGAAGATCAAATTGTGGTTAGTCATTGTTGGAGGGGGTTTCAGTTATTCCCTCCTCCAGCTTCGAGACTATCCGCGCGACGCACAAGGGGAGAATCTTCAGCTCCAGGTCCAAAACCAGGTAATCATTCAAGTTGATGATTCAGGGAGATTTAGTAATAGCAGTCATGATATGATGTCACAACAAGCTAATGATGTTGATAGTACTGTAGACACCCCACCACAAGATGAAGATCTTAGATTCCAAGACCATATACTCACTCAAAGCAATTCACCTTCACAAGATGGAAGCGTTGGCTATGGTCTTATCATCGAACAACAACTAATGAATTGTATAAAAGATCTCGAGAAGGAGAATCAGATGCTTGTTCCCATGGTCTGTAGTTACGTGGAAAAATACCTTAAAGCCGTGTGTGACTCCAAAGAAGTACCGGACCCTGACATCAACTTGGTGATGGATGCCCTTCCATCGGAAATTATGAGGCGCCTTAAGAAAACCCTCAAGGTGATGATGGATGTAGGTTTTAAGGAGGAATTGAGCGACGTTTACAGCAAATGGCGAAGGGATTTTCTAGAACAATGTCTGCGGGCACTTGGGTTGCAATTTGAAAGGCCCAACAATGAGGACTTTGAGAAGTGGTTAAAAACGTGCAAGGCAGCTGGGAAGATACTTTTTCCCAATGAAAGGAGACTCTGCGATTACCTCTTTTCAGGGATACATGTCGCTGCCGATGTTTCCTTCGAGAAGGTTTTCAAGGAACTGATGATTGGTCTTGTGAGTTTTGTCGATACCACCATAACAACTGGCAGTTATTCGCCGAATCTTCTGTCCAACATCATCCCTAAAATGTCGAAGTCATTGGGCGAGCTGATACGGGAGTTCACCTCACAGTTGTTTTATCACAAATTGTCGTTCATACCTTATCTTGACGACGTTCAGCAAAGATTGGCTATGGTAAACAGCTTCAGGGATATTATTTACCCTGATAATGTGCCGGCACCTGTTACCGACGGAGGGCTTCATCTAATTACTAAGGAAATAATGAACTACATCCTTGGAATTTGTACAAGTACGAATGAGTTGGCTGGGCGATCTCATCGCATCAGAAATTCTTCATTTTTGGTGGTGATAGGAAGGATGATGAAGTTGTTAGTGAGCGAGTTGGAAGCCAAGTCTACAGACTACTACACTGACCCCGCATTGGGCTATGTTTTTATGATCAATAATCTCAACTACATAGCACAAAAGATGCATGATTTGAAATTCTACGATGATTGGTTTCGAGAAAAGGTGGGAGAAAACTGCATCCTCTATCTAAGAAGGTCATGGAATAAGACGTTGGACTTTTTGAAACTTGAGACAAATGAGTCACTGGAACCTGATGTGGTAGCGAAGTTAATGAAAGATAAGCTCTATCTGTTCAACCTGCACTTTGAGGAGACATGCACAATTCAATCTACATGGACTATCTCTGATAAACGACTGAGGAAACTAATAATAAAATCCATAGAAGCTTTTTTATTGCCAGAATATGGAAAATTTTCTGACAGATTTCGATTTGTTTTTGGTAATCAAGCTTATCATTATATTAAGTTTGGAATCGTAGATATTCAAAGTTGTCTTAGCCATTTGTTTCTCTTAGATGAGATGACTCTAAAAGACGCGAAAAGTGTACTTGCAAGAATTTAGAATACAAAATTTCATAGTCACTTGTGCACTCTTATAAAATGCGCTTTATTCTTTTCTTTTTAATTTTGAGTTACTATTTTCTTGGAAATATATTATTGACATCCCTTGTCTATCTACATTCATGTAACAATTTTTTTATCCTATCTTTTTATCGATCTTCACCTCATAGGTACCCTGTGCCTACTCAACTCCACAATTCAAAGGTTTTGGAGTATAGTTGTTTGGAGTATAATAAAAAATTACGGTAAAGAAACATAATATTATCAAATATTAAATATTAGGAGTATAGTTGTTTCTACGATATCAATATTTTGAAATAAATTATAATTGTTTACAATTTAGATTAGCATACGAAAATAAAATTTTATGAAAATCAAACATTTATTAAATTTGCAAACATTAATGAAACATAGTTAATAAAAATTAAAAATATTTTTAAAAAATATGAAAGGAAAATAAATATTCAAATTAAAATATTTTTTAAATGTATTTTTATTTCAATTTTTAAAATTTTAATGAATCTCTTTTTTATAAATTAATAAAAGTTATAATACATTACTTGATAAAAATGACGCAAAGAACAAATAATAAACATAATAATAAAATTTTGACATACATCTTGTATATTTTGAACTCCAATATATGTTAGATGAAGATAAAAAAATAATCATGACAATTATATTAAATTTTTATATTATAGTAAATAAATTTATTTATACAATTATAGTGAAAAAAATACAATATAATTGATAATGAATTAAAAAAAGTTACAGTATGACATTTTTATGGTTCGTCCTAATTGGCAGAGATTGAAGTTTATATAACGAGAAAAATAACAATGTGTGCTTTCTATTAAATATATCTATAGACATTTTGAAATCATTTACGATAATATATGAGTTAAATGATTTTTGAAATTTCAAAACTTAAAATATTATTGTAAATGATTTCTTGAAACTGGAAATATTTTGAACTAGATAATTAAACTTAAATTTATTATTTTATTGTTTTTAATTCTAAACATTTGGAAATGCTATATACTTTTTTTTATTGGAATAGTAAATGGCAGTAGGTTATTGATAAATTTATACGATACTTATTATTGATGTTTTATAAAATCATAAAAAATTAAAATTATAAAACTTTAAATTTATAAATTTTAAAATTTTAAAATTTTAAAATAATAAATTACGAAAATTTAAAATAAATAAAATAATAAAATTATATATAATAACAATTCAAATAAAATATCATGTGAACTCATTAACGGCCATATTACTAGATTAAAAATAAATTAAAAATTAACAGCAGCAAAGATTCAATTTAAATTTATTGAATTCTGGAGTGAAACGTTCTCAAATTTAACAGAAAATAAATCATACTTAAACATTTAAAGCATATATACATCTTCAGATACATATGTTGGGATTAGTATACTTGGCTGTTGACTGATGAAAAAACAATATTGAGCCATTACAGTAATGTTCAGATTCAAAAGAAAACTCGGTGGTATCATGGTTTCATCTTATTTATCTTATAATTTTTTTATACACACGATGTTTTTAATCATCTCTTCTAATTTTGTATGGTTCTCATTTTAATAATCTCTTGTTAAACTTTGTCCTTCCACAAATTATCTTTATTATTATTATTTTTTTTCAATTAAACAGGCATAATGATTCTCTAACATATCCCTTCATTATTTGTGTTATATAAGGTTTTATGTTTTATACATGAAAGAAATTTGACTTATTAATCAAAGAATTAATTAATACAATTTTCTTTTTGTTATTTTCAGATTCTGTTGTTAAACTCGTCTTTCTACAAGTCATCTTTACTTATTTTTTTCAACTGAACACTCGTGAAATCTCTAACATTTTACTCTTCTTATAACCTTCAGAGTCCACAAGTATTTTTATCTGAAAGTGAAAGTGGGAACCCCACAAGTGAAACATTTCCTTATCAACTCAACACGCTTTATGAAGTATCATTTGAATTGCGGATTGTCTTGAAAACCTTTAAGCTTTTCTGGAAATGACACTGTTTAATGGTATCTGAGAGAACGATTTACATATTAGCGCGTTTGTTTTTAATAATCTTTGCGAATATGGAAGAGTGTATTTGGGGATGGATGAATTAATCTATCTTCTCAAAACAGCGATTATCCTCTCAAAACAGCGATGATACCGCAGTGAAGTTAGGCAGATGACAAATGTTCTTGTTGAGTCCATGGAAAGGAAGAAGATGAGTTGGTTGAGTGTGATGGGCGAGGATGAAGATGAAGGGGTGGACTGTGGTTGTTCAGAGGTGGTGGCTAACTGCAGTGAAGTTAGGCAGTTGAGTTACTCTTTTTAACTTCTTTTTAACTTTTTTATTAATTTTTTTAACTTTATTTATATAAGTTTGTATAATTATTTTTAAAATTTAATTGGATAAATTTTTTTACATTCATAAAAATTTAATTTTTTTTATTTTAAAATTTCATAAAATTTCAATATCTTTTTAATTTGCATTAATTAATTATAATTATTTTTATAATATCAAATTACAAAATTATTTTTTTTTTCATCAAAAGTATTTTGGTAACTTCCAAATTCTATCTATTTTTATAATTAATTTTATTATCATACCAATCAAATTTCTCACTAATTTTTATAAATTTTATCTTCAAATCTACTTATTTTACTCTCTAAATTCATTAAAAAAACATAAAAATTCATCTACCCAAATCTAAACAAATTCATTTTCATACTCTCTTCCGTTGTTCACCTCTCATGGAACACACCCTTAAAAAGTTCACAAGTATTTTTCTCGAAAAGTTCATCCAAACCCCACAGATAACGTGTGGGTCTGTATGATTAAGTGAGTGTAGTTGTGTACGAATTTTTTAGTTTAAATTCACTTTCTTTTTGCTTTAGTTTTTTTAAAATGAGATTTTAGTTTTTATAAAATTTTAATTACAAATGTGATTTTCCATTTTCTAAAATTGAACAATTTTTTATTTGACTGTTAATATAAATTAGTATTTTGCAGAAAAAATAATTGCACACTGCATTTGCTGCGATAGAAAATAGATTAAGACAATTCTTTTAACATTTGAGCCGCTGGAAAACGTAATTTAGATTTCATTTGAAGTACTTTGGAGTAAGTTCTACGAAGATGAAGTTGGCATTGTACGTCAAAAAGGTCTTTTTCTTTTTTTTCTTTTGGTTTCCTTTTAGGCCAAAATAGTAACCTGGTTACACTTTACGTTAAATATCTTCATTACAGTGAGGGGTTTCTCTCATCCAGGCTTTCTGTTCGTGGTGGGTGAATGGCTGAATGCAAACCTTTCTCTCTTACTTGAGAAAGAATTCAATGGCCCTGCTCATCAAAATTCTGAGATGGCTGAAGAAACCAAAGGTATGGAGAATTGTATCTCTCGCTTCATCTGTTGTTGGACTGCTCTGTTATGCTCTCGGTTCCTCTTTCAACCATTTTTTGGGAAACTGGAGCTGGTGGAAGATGCTTCTTTATATTGTTTTCAGTTTCATCATTTGTTTAGCGGTCTTGTTCGCACCGGCAAGGTCAAGTTCCATCTCTTTCCGGCTGGCATCTCATTTGGCATTTCTGGTTCTTATAATCACGTCTATTTGTTCCTTTTTGTTTGATATCATGGTGAAGGGTAAACCAGATGCATACAGCGTCATCTCTTGGGCTGCTTTTGCAACCATGTCGCTTGGCTTGTCAAATCTCACTCAATTTGGATTCCAGATCGATCTTCTACATTTCTTCTGCGAAGGTCTAACAGTACAACTCATGTTGATCAAATGGTGGTTAGGCACTGTTGGAGTGGGTTTCATTTATTTCCTCCTCCAACTTCGTCACCATCCGAGCGACACAGACGGGGAGAACCTTTCGCTCCAGGACCAAAATCAAGTAATCATTCATGTTAATGATTCAGGGATTGCTTTACTCACTCAAAGAAATTCACCTTCACAAGATGGAAGCGTTGATGATGGTTTTATCATCGGACAACAGCTCATAAATTGTATAGAGGAGCTTGAGAAGGAGAATGAGATGGCTGTTCCCATGTTTTGTAGACACATAGAGAAATACCTTACAAACGTGTTAGTTGATCCGGAAGGAGTACCGAATCCTGACGTCAATTTGGTGATGGATGCACTTCCATCGGAAATTATGAGGCGCCTTAAGGAAACCGCGGAGCTGATGGTGAATGGCGATTTCATGGTGGAATGCGGCGACATTTACATCAAATGGCGTAGGGAGTTTCTAGAACAGTGGTTGCGGGAACTTGGGTTGCAATTTCAAACGCCTAACAATAACGACGTTGAGAATTGGTTAAAAACGTGCAAGGCAGCTTCGAAGGTACTGTTTCCCAACGAAAAGAGACTCTTGAATTATCTCTTTTCAGGGCTCTTTTTCACTGTCGATGTCTTCTTCGAAATGGTTTGCAAGGAACTGATGATTGGTCTAGTGAGTTTTGCCGATACCACTATAACAGCTAGCAGCTATTCGCCGAATCTTTTGTTCAACATTGTCCCTAAAATGTCGAAGTCATTGGACGAACTGCTACCGGAGTTCACCTCACAGATCTTTTTACACACACCGTCGTTCTTACGTGATCTTAAAGACATTCAAAAAATACTGGATATGCTAAACTTTTGGGATAGTATTTATCCCAATAATGTGCAGGCACCTGTTACCGATGGAGGGCTTCATCCAATTACTGAGAAAACAATGGACTACATCCATAGAATTTGTAAAGGTAAGATAGAGCAAAGGGCTGGCCAAACTTACCGCATCGGAAATTCTTCATTTTGGGTGGTGATAGGAAGGATGATCGAGTTCTTAGAGACTGAGTTGGAAATAAAGTCTAAAGACCACTATGCTGACCCCGCATTGGGCTATGTTTTTATGATTAATAATCTCAGCTACATAGAACAGAAGACGCTTGATTTGAAATTTGACGATGATTGGTTTCGGCAAAACAGAGCAAAGGTGGAACAAAACTCCAACCTGTATCTAAGAAGTTCGTGGAATATGATGGTGGAGTTTTTGAAGGTCGAGACGTATGAGTCGGCGGAACCTGATGTGGTAGCGGACTTAATGAAAGATAAACTGCATTTGTTCAACCTGCACTTTGAGGAGACATGCACAATTCAATCTACATGGACTGTCTCTGATAAGCGTCTGAAGGAACGAATAATAAAATCCATAGAGGAGTTTTTGTTGCCACAATATGGAAAATTTTGTGACAACTTTCGAGTAGCTTTTGGTAATCAAGCTTATCATTATATTAAGTTTGGATTTCTAGACATTCAAAATTGTCTCGGCCATTTGTTTCTTCTAGATGAGGAGATGAATACGGAAGACAAGAAAAACATATGAAGTTTCCATAAATTTGGAATACAAAATTTCATTCTCACAAGTGCAGTGTTATAAAATGCGTTTTATTGTTTTTCTTTAATTTTTGGTTAGTATCACCTTTAACCCATCAATTTCTAACATTTTCTGTAATTTGGCAAGAGTCAATTTGTCGTCCATAGAAAACACTTGGAATTAACTCAATAATTATTTGTTGTAACAATTGCACATTGCTCGGTATCTTTGATCTCTATCTTTCTTTGTTAGGAATTTTTTTTTTCTAATGTTTTTGAGAAAATTATACGTTACGGTGATACCCCCAATCAGTCTATCATTGTTAAAGTAAATCTTTCTAAAGTCTTTACATTCCACAAAGAGCTAAAGGTTTGGAATTATATGGTGATATGTTCAATTAGTCGATTCTTTTTTAAGTGAGTCATTTTGAACTCCATTCTCTTTTAACCTCTCCAAAGAGCTAAAGGCTTGGGAACTCTATGACGAGAAAGAGTAAATTGACTTAGGATGTCATATAATAATAAATGAAATGATTAGAGAGACATTAAGTATATTAAAGAGACATTAAGGGAGTGTTAATGGAACAAATGAGCTGAAAAGACTAAAGGAAGGTAAGATAAATAATGACGCCCGACAGAAAAAAAGGGAATAATACTTACATAAAAATATCTATAAAATAAATAAAAATCATTTATAGTGAAATTATACAAATCAATTACATCTAATTTTATAATTATATTGATAGCAATAATAACAATTTTATTATCATAAAAAAATAAATCTTCATATGTATTTTCACTAGTACACACACACACATATATATATATATATATATATATATATATATATATATAACTAAAATACCTTTTTAGTCTCAATTTTTGTCAAGTTTTGTCAAATCAGTCCTAATTTTATTTTTTTTCTCAAGTATGTATCAATTTTTTTCAATTTAGTTGTTTTTGCTAACACAATTTAAATCATTAACGGTTATGACGTGTCACTTTGCAGTTTTTATTTTTTATTTTTTTAATAATTTGTAATTTTTTTAAATGTCTTCATGTAAACCCAACAATGTGTCACGTGTCAGAGTCAATGTTTTATATTTAATTTAATTCCAATTTTTTTAACATGAACCAATTTTATCCCTCTCCAAATTGAGACCAAATTTAATTTTTATATTAAAATTCACATTTTTTTATTAAATATATTAAAATTTCACATCATTATAACTTTTATATAAAAATAAATTTGGTCCCAATTTCAAGACAAAATTGTTCAATTAAATTGAACAAAAATAACAAATATAAAAATTAAATTGAATATAAAAACATTGACTCTGACACGTGGCACATTGCTTGGTTGACACATGAACATTTAAAAAAAATTAAAAAATTAAAAAAATCACAAAGTGACAAAGTGACACGTGGCCGTCACTGTTTATTACCCTAAATGATTTAAATAGTATTAGCAAAAAATGATTAAATTAAACAAAATTGACAAAAAATATTACCTATTTAAACACATAAACAAAATTAAGACCGATTTGACAAAACTTAACAAAAATTAGGAAAAAAAAGTATTTTAATATATATATATA
>Ga0209589_1013872_pt1 | contig 10336 bp, 12 predicted proteins | sample CowpeawhiteBW_FD_187525 | JGI IMG/M metagenome (GOLD analysis project Ga0209589, IMG submission 187525) | Root nodule microbial communities of legume samples collected from California USA - Cow pea white BW (SPAdes) (version 2) | ecosystem: Host-associated > Plants > Roots > Nodule | place: USA...
TGTTTTTTCTTTGTGAAGTAAACTCTTACGAGTTTACGATTCGAGTTTACGATTCGAGTTTACTGGGCTCTCACGAGTTTACGTAAACTCTCGAGTTTGACAACCTTGGTAATCATGTTATTATAAGGGAAAATTGACATTAGTATTTTCCAGTATCAATTTCCTTATTTTTCTCTTGTTGGTTGATATATGTTATCCTTAATCTTAGATGAGAACACCACATCTATACATTATTATATGAAACTTGAGGTAAGGTTTTCTTGTATATATTCTCTTATCATTTATTTTTTGGATTTTTCTCTCACATTAGTATGGAGATGACATGGTATCAAGTGAGTTCGTGTCTTGGTTTGAGAGTTGCATAATCATGAATCAGAACCATGATATAAGTCGAGTAAGTATGTTTGTTCACCATGTCTTTCAAGTTTTCCATTACTACATGACCCTTTTAATATTGTTATAAAGACCTTTGACTTTATTCAAGATAATCACATAACATGTCAAGTTATGAACCAATATGTTTGGTTATGCAGGTTATAACTCCTTGGGCAAATGGAACTGCTGCCATCGCGCACTGTGCCATAAATTCAGGAGAAAATTTTAATTACAGGTTTATGATGGGATAATTAAGAAAACATTTGATTATGTTCTTGGTGGGTTCATGCAACTTGAATAATTTTACCTTTTTTTAGAGGAAATATTTTAATTACATTGTTTCCTATTATTCAGAGTTTGTACATGAAATAATGCAAATAACCTTTTATTGTACATGATTAGTGGATATTGTGAGCAAAATGGTATCCATTCTCCAAAAATCACATCATAGTGCACAAATATGTTCTGATTTCTGCTTGGTTGCGTCTTGACAAAGGTTTGTTTGTTGAGATCAACTCATGATTATGTGTATTGTAGATCTTGGAACACCAACCAGAGAAGAAATAAAGTGCATGAATCCAAATTGTGGAAGAAGTTATGAACCTTGTTAAGGTACAAGGTATCAGATTAAGGAAGTCTTTGTAATGAACAAATTATATCAAGCACCACATTAGAAAGATGTTATTTAATTTTTTGTTATGTATAATTTTCTGATTAAAACAACTAACACTGTAATAATGACTTATGAATTTTAATTTTTACGCTTTGTTATTTACATTGTTTGATATTAAATTTGTAGACTTTGTTCTTTGTTCCTTTTATAATCGTAATTTGTAAATTATAAATACCAAAAATCTAAAATTATTGCCTTTTATAATTTTTATTTTTATTTTAGGATTTATGTATTATTAAAAAATATGAAAGAAACAAAAAAGGAAACTCCAATAAAAATTATTTAGAGCTCATTGTCGACACAAGGAGGATTTGAACCACCGATAGCAATGGGAGTTTCAAACCCTAGACAGGGAATTAATGCGGGTTTTAAACCTCAAGTAGTAGTGAGGGTTTTAAAAACCCCAGGCAGTAGTGGGGGTTTTAAAAACCCCAGGCAATAGCAGGGGTTTCAAAAACCCCAAGCAGTAGTAGAGTTTGAAAACACCCAAGGAATAGTGGGGGTTCCAGAAACCCCAGGCAGTACCAGGGGTTTTGTAAACCCCCAGTAAGTCGCGCTTTTCCAAGGGTTGATAAAAACCCCCGATAATCTGTTAGCCACGCTAGTTCTTCCGGGGAATTGCAAACCCTTGGTAAATCCATTAGTGGGGGTTAAAACCCCTAGAAACGCCAAATATAACCCCCACTAAAATTAATTATTTTTGTAGTGTTATTATAATTAGACACATATTTTACTTTTATTTACTACAGAATCATATTTCAATTACTTTGATTTTTTATTTGTTTTGTTGTTGATGTATATCTTTATATGGAATTGTACATTATTATCATAAACATTAGCCTTAGTATTAGCATTGACATTAATATTTATAGCATAATCATTATTATTATCATCATTAGTTTGTTATGATTGGTATTATTGTTATTTGTAAAGAAAACAAATAAAACAAATTATGTGTTGTATTTTATTGAAAGAAAAAACAGAAATATATACAAGAGAGTAAGTTGGTAAGTTGTTTCTTGTTGTGTAAAAAAATTTCGCATAGAAAAAATTTCCTTCCATTGTCAACCCGAATATTGGCTATACTAGTATTAAAATGGATTTTGACAAAACAGAAAAAATTGGTAAGGAGAAGTTGGGTTTCACTTTTATGATGCATGAAAAAATCTAAGTGAAATGAGAAAAATTATCCACAACAGTCAAAAAATACTTTGCACTAAAAAGAGAAGGAACTTTATATGGTCCCCAAATATAAAAAATGAATTAATTCAAAAGGTTTAATGGAAGAAATTGAGCTATTTGGAAAAGGAAGGCATGTTTGTTTTGAAAGAGTACAAACATCAAAAATTTTATTTGACTCTAAAGAGAGGTTTAACAAAGTTTTAGCAATGAAATTTAATCTAGATGGAGATCGATGTCCTAGTCGTCGATGCCACAAGGTAGTAGAAGTGTTTGAAGGAGGAGATGACTTGGTGACATGGGCTACGAGTGATGGAATGGGAGTGTGTGACTTATTTGATGTCATTGCAACTAAGTAATAGAGTCCACCTTGTTGTTTACCTAAACCAATTGTCATTCTCGTCATCAAATCCTATAAAATACACCCAAAAGGAAAAAAAGTTACTAAACAATTTAAATCTCTTGTGACCTAACTTACTGACATCAAATCTACTTTGCAAGATGGTACCCTAAGAACATTTGTTAAAGAACTAATTAAACTTAAAGGTAAAGTTCCAATAGAGATGATAATGGTCTAGTTATCATTTGGCATAACAACAGGTGCTAAAGAAGTATTTTCTTTATTGTTGACCATAATGTGATCGGTTGCACCACTATCAATTATAAGTTTGGGTGGTGACAAGCTTGAAGGAACACTAGCGTTGTTGACCTTAGGATTGACTGATGGAGATGATGCATTACCCTGCATAATAGCCAACATCTGGTGAAGTTGTAGTTTAGTTAATCCATTCATTGTGAACTGCAATTGTTGCATCACTAAAGTCACTGTGACATTATTTGCTGAAAATTGACTATTCCCATTGGGCTTAGAATAAGGATTCTGGGTGACTCCATGCCTTGGGTGTTCAGGAGGATAACCATGTAGCTTCCAACATGTTTCTTTTGTAGGATGATCTCTATCACAATGAGAACAATGTCGCGGCTTTCAATTAGATGAATTAAAACGAGAAGGAAGACCTTGTTTGTGTCGAATAGTAAGGGTTGTTGCTTCATTCTTTTGAACAACCATGGTTGAAGCTTCTATTGTGTCACGTGTGGTGCCTAAATATTGCTGTTTTTCCTCTTGAATGATGGAAGAATAAGCCTGTGTAACATCAGGCAATGGATTCATTGAGAGAAAGTTGGCCACGAATAACCCTATGAGAGTCATTCAACCCCATAAGAAACTACATCAATTTGTTTCTTTTATTGTCTACTCCACAAGTGCAGGTTGCATTACTATAGGAGCCTAACTCATCCCATAATTTCTTTAACTTCGTATAATAGGTTGCGACTGTCATTTAATCTTGAGCCAAGCAAGCAATGTCTCTCTCAATCTGAAAAATTTGTGGTGCAATTTTGAAGATCTTCCCAAACTTTGTGAGTAGTGTTGTATTTTATTCAAAGGAAACCTAGAAATATATACAAGAGAAAGTATCTATAATTGATATATACAATCCCTATAATTACGCTATTATTCCTATAATAATGCAAAAACGTATGCAAAAACGTGCAAAATTAATTCAACCATTTTAATAATTAAAATATTTTCTCATGATTTAATTTCTAACTATTATGAAACAAAGTTAATAACAAATAATAACAGAGAGAAGAAGAAAATGAAGAATAGAGAATGAGAGAATGAGGAACAACTTTTCTGTATGTCTTATTATTGATAGGAAGAGTCTATTTATAGATACAACATGATAACCTAGAAAGGATACAAATCAAATAGTTAATACAAAATATCTACATAAAGAGTAATGAATCATATAAGTATCAATCATATCAATCATATGAGTAACTGTATTAATCAATGGACGACCATTAATTCATAACACTCCCCATTGGGTGTCCATTGATAAGAGAATGTGCCTCGGTAAAACCTTACTAGGAAAAACCCTTTGGGATAAAAACCTAGTGAAGTAAAAAAAGTGCATCATTTTATATAATATTGTTCTTTACATCTTCTATTTCTTCCCCTCATGTAAACTTACATCATTAAGATGACGAAGTCCAATTTTGTGAACCAATTGCTCAAAAGTTCTCCTTGGCAAAGACTTTGTAAATAAATCTGCTAGATTTTTACATGAGCGAACCTTTTGGATCTCTACATCACCATTTCTTTGAAGATCATGAGTGAAAAAGAATTTTGGAAGAATATGTTTTGTTATGTTTCCTTTAATATATCATTTTTTCAATTGAGCAATGCATGCACTATTGTCTTCATATATGGTTGTTGATTTCATTTTTCTCGAGGATAAATGACAAGTTTATCGCACATGTTGAATTATAGATCTTAACAAAACACATCCATGATTTGCCTTATGTAATGCTAAAATTTATGCATGATTTGACGATATTACTGTTATTGTTTATTTCAAAGACCACCATTAAATCACTATGCCATCACATGTGAACAAATATTATGTTTGTGATAAAACATTATGAGGATCTAATAATAACCTGCATTTGCATAACCCATTATATCTGATTTTGAATCACTTGGGTAAAATAAGACCATATTCATAGTGCCCTTGAGGTAACAAAGTATTTATTTTACTCCATTTCAATGTCTTCTTGTAGGTGAAGAACTATATATTGTTAACAAATTTACAACAAATGCTATATCAGGTCGAATATAACTAGCATAATACATTAGTACTCCTATAACACTCAAATATGGTACTTTAGGACCAAATAGTTCTTCATCTTTTTCTTGAGGTCTAAAAGGGTCTTTATCAACATCTAACGACCTCACTACCATTGGAATGCATAATGAATGTGATTTTTCAATATAGAACTTTTTAAGCACTTTTATTATATAAGCTTCTTGATGTACAAAAACACCTTTGTTTAAATACTCAATTTGTAATCCCAAACAAAACTTTGTCCTTCCAAGATCCTTCATCTTAAATTCTTTCTTTTAAATAATCAATTGCCTTTGTGGGCTCATTAGGAGTTCCAACGATTTTTATGTCATCTACATAAACAATAATTATGGCAAATTCATTATCATATCTTTCCATATAAATATAAGAACAAATAGGGTCATTTTTATACCCTTCATTTAACAAGTACTCATTAAGACGGTTATACCACATACGTCCTGATTGTTTCAATCCATAAAAGGGACTTATTCAATTATATTGAATAATCCTCTTTAGAACTTGCTTTGTTGGGCAAATTAAATCCTGTAGGTAGTTTCATATAAATATTATTCTCCAAAGAGCCATATAAATAGGTTGTAATAACATCCATGAGGTGTAAATTCAGACCTTATTGTGCAACAAGGCTAATTAAATATCTAAATGTTGTTGCATCCAATACTGGAGAATATGTCTCTTCAAAATCCATACTTGGTCTTTGTGAAAAACCATGAACAAATAATTGTGCTTTGTATCTAACAATTTCAGCTTTCTCATTTTGTTTTTGTACAAAAACCCATATGTACCCAACAGGTTTTACACCCTCAAGTATTCAAACTATTGGTCTAAAAACCTTTCGTTTAATAAGCGAATCTAATTATGCTTGGATTGCATCTTTCCATTTTGGCCAATCTTTTCTTTGCTGACAATCTTCAATTGTCATTGGTTATTGATCCTCATTATCACTTATAACATCTATTGCTATATTATATGCAAAAGCCTCGTCAATGTTGACTTTATTTCAGTTCCATATTATATGATTCATGACATAATTTATTGAGATCTCATCATTTTCAACAATTTCAAGTACCTAAGGTTCTTCTAGAACCAAATCATTAATTATGTCAAAAGAATCTTTTGGGACTTTTACCCCCTCGATTAGGCCATCTTGCCTTTTTCCCTTTTTTTTCATTTGAAGATTTTTATCTTTGGAACCGACATGCCTACCACGCTATATTAGATTGTTCAACAGGAATATCAATTCTAATTGGACAATTAGCAGCGGGTATATGTGACTTAGTTACCCTTTTTGTGTCAGTAAAAGCATCTGGTAATTGGTTTGCCAATTTTTGTAAATGAATTATCCGTTGAACTTTTAGTTCACATTCTTTTGTACGAGGATCAAGATGAGATAATGATAATTCATTCCAACCAATATCCTTTTCCAATTTCTTTTATTCTCCCCCTAATGTTGGAAAAATTGATTCATCAAAATGACTATAAGCAAATCGAACTGTAAATAAGTCACTTGTTGATGGTTCAAGATATTTTATTATCGATAGATAATTGTATCAAACATATATTCCCAAACTTATTTGAGGACCCATCATAGTCCTTTTTGGTGGGGAAATTGTGACATATACAACACACCCAAAAATTCTTAAATGAGAAATATTAAGATAGAATAACAATTATATTATTATTCTAAAAAAAATTGAAATAAAAAAAACAAAAAAAGCATGTATGCACATGTCACACTATTATTATGATTATTTCGTAAAATCAATCAACTGAATCATATTGTAATATTAATTTTATTTATTATATTTAAAACTGAAATTATTATCGATTCACTTAAATTTACTACTCTTTTACTTTAATAATAATATTTACAACAATATAAACTAATTTTCATGATATTTCATTATATAATATTTTCACTACTTATTATTTTTATATATAAAATAAAAAATACAAGATGTGCGTATGCACATGTCAGTCTACTAGTTTTATAAAATTTTGCAGTGTATTAAGCATTCAATAAATCTATTTATTTCAACTATGTAATAACTATTAACTTTTTCTGTTAATTAAATGATGTGGTTATTAAGTGGGTGACTAGGTTATTATTTTATCGTGTCACCTTGTTCAATTATCATCAAATGTCATTTTATAATTTTATAATTTATGATTTATGATTTATGATTTATGATTTATGATTTATGATTTATGATTTATGATTTATGATTTATGATTTATAATTTATAATTTATAATTTATAATTTATAATTTATAATTTATAATTTATAATTTATAATTTATAATTTATAATTTATAATTTATAATTTATAATTTATAATTTATAATCTATAATCTATAATTTATAATCTATAATCTATAATTTATAATTTATAATCTATAATTTATAATTTATAATCTATAATTTATAATTTATAATCTATAATTTATAATTTATAATCTATAATTTATAATTTATAATTTATAATTTATAATTTATATTTTATAATTTATAATTTATAATTTATAATTTATAATTTATAATTTATAGTTTATAATTTATAATGTATTATGTTTAATAAATATTTGGATTGGATTTGGTTTTATCAATGTAATAAAGTTTTAAATTCCCGCGGTTTTTGGGAAACAATTTAAAATAAATAAAGTATTATTATTATGTTTTTGTTTTATTATTTAAATTCGTAATATCCAGACGGGATGTTACAGTTACCGGAGACGACCGTTAGAAAAGATATTGAGATTAATATGCGAAGACATTGATTAACTCTATTGATAGTATGGAATTGGACCACCTGGTGAGGACAATGGTGGAGTTTGGGAGCAAGGTGCTGATATTGAGTTGCCGGGTTGGGTCCCTGTACCGTAGGGAGCTAAAGGAAGAGAATCGGGAGAAGCTGTTCGTCTACAAGGGGAGAAGAAGAGGTTGGGGACCTGGAAGGTTCGCTGTTTGGATTCAGAGACGAAACTTAAGGGGAGAATAGCTGACCTTGAGGCGGACAACGACGAGTTGAAGGAAAAACATGAAGGTATGGAAGTGGAGCTCGAAGACTTGAAAAGATGCATCATTCAAGAGCACATTAATGGATTTCAAAAAGGGGTGAGACAGGCGGCTTTCTTTTGCCAGGAGGTTGATGTGGCTGATCCAAGATTTGACGTGAACAAAGATGTAGTGGACGACTAACTTATTGGTGAAGCCAAGAGCAGCCCCAGAGAGGAGGTGGAGAAGGCCATGGCGGATGATGGAATGAATGCGGAAGCGACCGTGGAGGGTGAAAATGACAAGGCGGCTTAAGATATAGTTTTATGATTGGTATTTGTTAAAATATTAAGTTTGTAATAACTCGTACATTGTTTAATTTGTCGTTAATTCGTACACTATCCACTTTACTGTTAATGTGATGGTTATTCTTGGTATGTTTGTTGTTGATATCCACATACGACATGTACCGGCCGGGAGGAAGCCTACTGAGGAGATTGTGGATCGGAGTAAGGTAACGCTTGTGTCTGACATATCTTATTTGTTCTCTGCAAGAATAATTAGCGCCTACCGTGGGGCACGAGATAATACCTTACGGACCAACCCACATTCTTCCAAAGATGGTTTCTACCCGCAGCAGAGCAGGAGTTAACAAGCAGGTTGAAGCAGGTCCCTCAAGACCTGCTAACATCACCTTGGACTTGGCGGCCATCCTAGACGGTCAAGCCAAGATGCAACAAGAGCTGGCTGATTTGAAGAAGCACGATTGTGAACAAGTCTTTTAGAAACTAAAAACCACCCTCACCTCACCACCCATCCTCCATAATTCGGACAACCATCAACCCCTACTGATCTACATCACCGCCACAGATCACACCGTAAGCGCCGCGTTGGTTCAAGATGTCAGTGACACCCAACACCTTGTTTACTTCGTCAGTCGAACCCTGCAAGATCCCGAAACCAAATACCAGATGGTGGAAAAATTAGCCCTATCCCTAGTACACGCAGCCCGGTGCCTACGCCCATATTTCCAAAATCATAACATTATCGTCAAAACCGACTACCATATCCAAAAGATATTAGGGGTCGGATGTCGTCTTGAGCCGTTGAGTTATCCGAATTCAACATCCGCTACGAACCTCACGGCCCCATCAAAACTCAATGCCTCCTAGACTTTTTCAACGATCTCCAACAAACCCCTGAAGAGGACCAATGGACACTTTATGTTGATGGTTCGTCAAACCCAAAAGGGGCAGTTGTCGGCATCGTGCTAGAAGTTCCCAACGATATCCTCATTGAAAAATCTCTCCACTTTGCCTTCAAGACGTCTAACAACCAAACCGAATACGAAGCCATCCTCGTCGGCTTATCCCTCGCCCGCAAAGTTGGTGTCTAATCAATGACATGCAAAACCGATTCCAAGCTTACCATGGGCCATCTAAATGACGAGTTCCAGATCAAAGACCCTACCCTCCTACAATACTATCACCTGGTCCAGAAAGTCATCCAATCCGCCTTCGAACAAGTCCGCATCCAACACATCCCCAAATCCAAAAACGTCAGAGCTGACATATTATCCAAAGTAGTCAGCACCAAGCTAAAAAGCCGTCACTGATCACTATTGCAGCAAACGCTATCCGCTCTTTCCATCACAAACACTTGCCATACCCTAACCCAACACCAAGCCGACAATTGGACAACTCCCTACATCCAATACCTCCAAACCACGATGATAGGCGATGACCTGTACAAACGAGGATATGGCCAACCACTTCTTAAATGCATCACTGCAAAACAAGCTCAGTACATCATTAAAGAGTTACATGAAGGCATATGCGGCTACCATTTCGGCGCACGCACCATGACTACCAGAATCCTTCGCGCCGGTTACTTCTGGCCGACCATGGAGGCCGACTGCCACGATTTTGTCAAAAGATGCTGATGAAGGATTGACCCCAACCAAGGATGAAGGCACATGCTTAAGAACACTAAGCATGTTTAGAAAGGAAGTTCACTAATCCTTCATCCCTTTCATTTGTGTATGTTATTTTTGATTCCCTAAGTTGACTTAGTTGAATCAACTTTAGTTGACTTGTTGACCTTTGACTAAGTTTGACTTGTTGACTATAGTTGACTTGACTTAAGCCAACATGTTAATCTATGTTTATTTGCTTTGTAGGTTAATTAGGAGTAAGAAAACAATGCTAGGTGGCGCATGGTGATTGGGGAGCATAAATGATGTGGATGAGAGAGTAAAGCAAAGGCATAAAGCAAAGGTATCTATGTACCTTTGGTCTCCTTTGTTTTTAGCACACTTTGGCCACTTTTTGGAGACATATGAGACACATTCTTTGTCTCCTTTTGTGCTAGAACGAAATTAGCCTTGCACACACCATAGTTAGCTCT
>Ga0209589_1013873_pt1 | contig 10336 bp, 8 predicted proteins | sample CowpeawhiteBW_FD_187525 | JGI IMG/M metagenome (GOLD analysis project Ga0209589, IMG submission 187525) | Root nodule microbial communities of legume samples collected from California USA - Cow pea white BW (SPAdes) (version 2) | ecosystem: Host-associated > Plants > Roots > Nodule | place: USA...
GGCAGTCACTGTTCATGGCCGTTAATGATTTAAACGGTGTTAGCAAAAAAGGACCCAATTGAACAAAATTGACGAAAATTGGGACCTATTTGAACACAAAACCAAAATTAGGACTTATTTGAAAAAACTTGACGAAAATTGGGACCAAAAAGGTATTTTAACCAATAATTTAAATATTATCATGAAATGTGCTTGAAACGTCAGATAAACTTAACAAAATTTGGTTATAAAGACTAAATTCATGCATTTTGAAAGATGAAGGACTAAATTGGTCAAAAATTTTGATGAGGGACTAATTCCAAATTTCACTAAAACTTGAGGAATCAAAAACATATTTAACCCTTTTTATAATAATCCTTTAGAAAATTCTATTCCAAAAAGAGAGTGATGGTACTTTTCTACTTACATGATTAATATTGTCTAGTTTTTTTTATCATATATTTATATATATATATATATATATATATATATATATATATATATAAAATAGAAATTAGTAGTGTTATAATCCAAAATAGATAATTAAATAATCAAATAGTACTACAAAACAATTTAAATATTAGCTCAGTATCTTTAATAAAAGTTTTCATGTACTTTCCCAAAACAGTAGTATATAGTCTTAGAAACTACTTATGTATACCACTTGTCAAAACAAAACAGCCACATATTACACTTAAAGTATAACAACCAGATTTACACCAAAACCCAGATGTTTCTCTTGTGAGCTTGAATCAACCTATAATATTTGTCATAATCGATTATTTTTGTTGCTCATCCAAACATTTAGTAAATGGAAAACATTTAGGTGTGATTAATGAATTCATTTGTAAAATAAAACATATTTAATTAGATATGTCATTTTTTTTTAATTTTATGAATTCTTATTAAATCATTAATATTGAAGAGAAAAGATACATAAGTTTGTTTCTTTTTATTAATAGAATTAGTTAGGTGGGTGAGAGTGCGAAAATTATGTTTTATTTTGGGATAATGAGTTTTATTTCCTCTGTGATGTGTTTATATGAGGCAATTTAAGAGAGTAATTCATTTATTTGAAGAATTTGAATTTCTTTAAAGTAAAATGATTTGTTTAGATGAGAAAATTAAAAGAAAATTGAAATTAAGGAATTTTAAGAAAGTATTTCAAATAACTAAAATAATGGAATATAAATTCACTCAAACAATAAGGAATTTGAAATTCCATAATTTGTGGAATTCATCATTGTTTAAGATGAAAAAAAAAGGTCGGGGTCAACTTGGCTGACAATCAACTAAGATTGACTTGGCCAAATTTGGTCAAATTTCGGTTGGTGCGAACTTGGCCGAAATTCTGTCTGGACTGACTCGGCCGAATTCGATCAAATTTTGGTTGGGACTGACTAGGGATGTCAACAGGGCAGGTAGGGTACGGGTAGTAGCTCCCCCGTACCCTACCCGCTAGCTAAATATTTGTCCCGTACCCGTACCCATATTCGTCGGGTATCCGTTATGCGGGTACCCGTCTATTTTTTTCATACCCGCGAATATCTACGGGTACCCACAAGTATTTACAAAATTATTTAAAAAATAAATATTTAATCATAAATTCAAATAAAATAAAATAAAATACATCACTGTCATAAATTTTAAATAAATTTTAAACTAACTCAAGTCCAAATTATGATAAAAATAAATATAATATAAAATGACGTTCAACACGACGGAAATTCTTTAATTAGTGTTTTGATCAACAAGTCCACTTTCTCCGATTGATTCCTAAAAAATAATCAAATAATAAATCTCAACTGTCACGTGCCAAATATTCTTATTTTAATTCCATCATTTGACAACAAGCATACCATAAACGTCACTATCTATATATGGTTTGATGTATATGCCCAATTTCAAAGAAGGAGGAGAGAAAAATGTTAAGGGATGTACTTGAAAGAAGACAACATACCAATACTTAAAGTTGGAAGAATGAAGACAGAAGACAAGATGTGCAACTTATAAAAAATTAGGACAAAATGTTTTTTACTAATATATATATATATATATATATATATATATATATATATATATATATATATATATATATAAGGGTATTTTTGTGAATTAAAGTTTAGCGGGTACGGGTATCCATGGATACGGATACTATGATACCCGTACCCGCCCCGTTAAACATGCGGGTATCAAAAATACTCGTACCCACGGGTAACGGGTATCCATTTTTAATATCCATTTCTTATCCATTGCGGGTTTTATCTGCGGATACCCATGTGTACGGATATTTTTGACATCCCTAGGACTGACTCAACCGAATTTGACTGAGTTCGACCAAATGTTTGGCTAGGGTCAACTTGATCGAATTCGGTCTAAGCCAACTCGACCGAATTCGATCTAAGCCAACTCGACTGAATTCGATCGAGTTGTACATGTCCAAAATTTGGCCAAATTTGGTCGAGTTGACCCTGACCGGAATTTGGTTGAAATTTTGCTAAAATAGGTCGAGTGAACGAAATTTGGCCTAGTCAACCCAACCAAAATTTGGTCGAGTCGACTTGGTCAAATTCGACCAAGTCATCCCTAGCCAAAATTGGTCGAATGCGACAAAGTTGGCTTGACCGAAATTTGGCCAAATTCGATCGAGTCGAATCCGACCGAAATTTGACCAAATTTTGCCAAATCGATCTTGGTCGATTTTGACCAAGTCGTTCCCGACTTTTATTTGGCCAAATTAGGCTGAGTTTATGCCAACCAAAATTTGGCCGAATTCGGTCGAGTCAACTCGATTGAAATTTGACTTCATTTAAATATTTTAAGGTGACAACTATATTTTTTAAATTTAATTTCAAAATGTTATATATTAAAATAAATATTATTAAAATGAAATTTTATCTAATAAGAGAAATTTAATTATTTTATTCAAACAAGAAATGGAAATGTAAGGTGTTCCAATTGCTTTATTCAAATAGATTATTTATAAAATGAAGGGAATTCAATTGCAAGAATTTCAAATGCAATGCCTTTAAATTTCTTAGAATTTTTGAAATGCTTCTTCCAAACACAAGACTAAGGAATAAAATCGGTTTGGTAAGTAAGGAAGTGTGCAATTTTTCATTAATTAAAAGTGATATTTGGGTTTACCATGTAGGGCCATCTCCAATGGTGGTTCTAGGATGTTTTCTTAAGTGAACAACTTGTTCTTATTTTTTTCTTTTCAAGGACAAAAGTAGAGGCATCCAACATAGATATTTGAAATGAACAAATGGAATTAGACTATGCTCACCTCGAGAGTTGCATTATAGATAGGGATAACAAGGAGCACATTTTGCAAAATTGGTGGTTGGGTGATAACAAGAGTGTGGAGTTAATTTTTATGAATAGATGAAAAGAAAGTCAATTTCCATGTCAAGAGTAAAGGGATACTTTTTGTTAGTAAAAAATAAAGAAATTTCCATATTTTGTAGTGTTTCTTGTTGGTAGAAATGATTATAAATAGTAGAAGGTTTAACCTAATTAAATTTTTTTAAATTGATAATAATTGGATTGGAGTTAAGTAGGAGTTGAAATTTCATATGCCTAGAAATAGAAAAAAAAATAGCAATATATGAAGAGAAAATGTAAACAAAAACATTACATACAATATTAGAAGGGGGATGAATTGATGTTAATTGACTTAAATATTATTTTGGTTCCTACTTTTGTTACTTTTATTCAATTTGATCTTTTTTTTTTCTTAAATCAATTAAGTTCCATTTTTTTACATACAAATTTTCTTTTTTTGGCATGAATGAGAAGGGTCAGAAAACCCTAGCCATTAATGGGAGAAATCAGAAGGGTTGAGAAACCACCATGTTAATGAGAATTGATGCTCATTAACTCCCAACCTTAATAATTTCGTTTTTGTATTAATCCCACAAATTTAAGCTGGAAAAAGTTTGGTTACGAGGGTTCTAGAATAGTCATTGAGTAGAGGAAATTGAGAGTGAGTGAGGAATTGGTTTTTGCACGTGACAAGGAAGAGTGAGAGCTGAAATTTGTGGAGCAAGAAAGGAAGGTTCTTGGGTATCATAAAGAAAGGGTTAGAAGACCATTTGGAGCAAGGATTTCCTAGTAAGGGGAGCTGCTCTTGCATGAATTTACTCGTGTTTGATGTATTGTTTTATGACATGATTAAATGCATGAGAATTCCTCTTGTTCTCGCTGATTCTCGAAGGTTTCTAAGTTTCTGCCTAGAAATCACTTGGCTGTGATGAATATTTTGCCAAGCGACTCATCTTGTCTGGCCTAGTTGCGAGGTTCTGTTATAAACCGCCTAGCGGTGAGGTGGACCCGCCAGGCGACGCGCAGTGGCTGTTTGTCTTCTTTTTGTTTTTTTGTAAAATTGTGCGTGGTGAATTCCCAGTGAGATTGTTATATTCATGCAAATGCTTGAAAATTATATTATTGCTACTTTTGTGTTGACTATGTACTAAATTGGGGTTGGTAAACATGAGAGAGTTCATGTTACCATTGTTGAATGAACCTAAATTTTTGGGAATAAGTATAAACTATGACGGGTTGGGGATTATGATGATACAGATTGTGTACGTGTGAGGAAACCGAGGAATTATGCAATATTGTTGCATTTGGAGGTGACTGGAGTGAAAGTAGACTATAAGGTTTCAAGTGCTGGAAAACTTTGGGTTTTTACCCAGGCAAAGATGTGCCGCCTGGCGGCATCTTATTGGCCGCCAGGTGATGATGGTGTGGGATTACCATTCTGGCAGTTTCGCAGAATGGCAATCAGTGAGACTCTTGGAAATGGAATTGGACGGGTATTAGACTTGTAGTATGGGGCTACAATTAACAAAGAGGTTAATTACAAACTAAATAAATGATGAGAATAAGATGAATTAATTATATAAAGAAAATTGATGTGGTGGTTAGCAACAAGGTGGTTTGGTGGTCCAATTAGTTGGAGGTAAGAAGAAAAGGGGTGTAACACAATAGGAATTGGTTGAAAGTTGGAGTACTTCATTGTACGGAAGTGTGATCCATGGGCTCTTAGTGAGGCAGTGACATGGGGATTGGAAAGTGACTAAGTATTAGATAGTATAAAATAGATGAACAGTTAGGTATAAATTGAGGATGAATAGTTTCTGTTGGGTATGGTATGCGGTAACAGGTTAGTAATGTCCAATTGCAGAATTGAACTTGAATCAAGTGGATGAAGTATGTTGATAAATATATATATATATATGAGATGGAATTATATGAATGGTGTCTCGGGCTATGAAGTTAGGCAATAATTATGGAATAAATATGATTGAATTTGGATGAGGTTGGGTTAAGTTAGGATCAATTTTAGGTGCAAAAAAAGTAATGGGTACGCTACTGATATAGCGCTTGGCGGCATGAGGAGGTTCGCCAGGTGATAAGAGCAACAAGGATGTCCCGTGTGGCGCCTAACGGCAAGGTGTGATCCTCCAAGCGATAGACCCTGAAATAGTGGGTCTGGGAGAGGCCTTGCGCCTGGTGGCAATGGTGTCTCGCCAGGCGGTCTGCATAGGATATTCGCCTGGCGACGCTTAGGCTACGCCAGACGATAGTACTACAAGCAGTGGCTTATGTGTGTTGCTGGTACACATTGATGCAATACTTGGATCGGGAGATATTGTGCCATGAGCGGGTAGGTTCATGGATGGTGGTGAACACGTGATGATATAAGCAGGGAGGTTCATATCCTGATACTCTCGTGTGGGGATACAAGTAAGTAGGTTTATATGTTCTGTGCTCACACTTAATATATGTTACGAGCGGGGAGGTTCGTACTTGGTGGATTACGTGTGTTGGACTACAGACAGGTAGGCCTGTAGAGCAGGACTACGAGTGGAGAGGTTCGTAGAGCAGGACTACGAGCGAGGAGGTTTATAGAGGTAGGACCACGAGCAGGCAGGTTCGTGTGAGCATCATAAATCTGAGTCCATGACTAAATATTTGTGTGAATTGAAGGTTGAAAAGCCTTGGGGTAATTATGTCTTAGCCAAGAAGTATCTAGAATAAATTAGTTGGGTGTTTTGATATTATTAACTTATATGTTAACTTATTATGGGCTCACCCTTTCTGTTTGTGTTTGGCCATGATCGTGTGATTTGTCACACGATAGTAGATGATATTCTAGGTGATGTTGTTGATGCATAGCGATGGAGAGAGGGCTAGCTTGGGGAACATTGAGCTAGGGATTTTATTTTGTTTTTCACTATTTTGTCGGATTTTGGAATTGTAATAACATTATTATTTTAGTTTTGTTAAAATTATGGTGTGTTGAAAGACAATTTTAAAATTTCCCACGTTTGGGAATAATAAAATTATGACATTTTGAATTTCAATCCTTATTTATTTATTTTAATTAAGTAATTTCTAGTAAGGACGCTACATTTTCTCCATTCAAATTCAAAAATTTCATAGTAGTCAGTGATTGACAATAAGGAATTATAGTCATACTTCATTTCCTACCATTGCATTCTATGTTGTCTATGTTAACCATAATTTTCTCCCCAATCATTGATATTAACTTCAATGAGGTGTTTAGTTTTGAATACATGTATTAAAGGAATTCTATGATGTGTTTGAATGCCTCATTATTAACATCTTAAATTGCTACGAGCAAAAGGTCTTATGTAGCACACAATAGACTTTGTGCATGAGGCACACACTACAACCTTACCAAGGTCTTCAATCAACAGTTCCAAGAACCAAGTTCACACTTCCTTGTTCTCAAATTCAACATCAACGTATGATATTGGCAACATTTGGTCACTACCATCTTTTTTAATTGTTGTTAACAATTCACCTTCATACTCCTTTCAAAAAGCAACCATCTAAACAAATTATAGGCCAACATGACATAAAATTGTCTTTACATGCCTCCCGCACGATTGAAAGACTAAGGATAACATTTAATAAAGAATAAGAGTGGAAAAAGGGCTGATGTAGGATTATATTCCTCCCCTTCTCTCTTTTCTATGGGATTTTCTCTTTAATTTTCCATTTCTTCTCCCTAGTTTTATGTTGCTTTGTACGTAGTCCTAGTGACCATTTCTATTCTAGTACTTAAATAATACTAAAAAGAGGAGGTTTCTTCAAAACATTCCCATTTACGTTATACTTTTATTTGTGTTGACAAAGTTATAGGCAATCATAACATTTGTCACTCTTGTTGAGCTCTTATGGTGGAGAATACTTGTCTTAAGTATCTACAATCAAATTTGCATAAGGCCTTTGATTCCATTCACACTTAGGACTAGAGCAATGTTGCTCTTAGCAACCATATGACCAAATTTGAATCCTAGTTGTTTGTGTCGTAATTTTCATTAGATACAATTGTTTATTCCTTGGAGAATTTAACTTTTGAGCCCCTGATTGGAGCATTGATCTCATAGGATAGGGTTGCCTCTCATTTTAATGAGGTTCAACCTTTGCATATGCGACAAGTGAAATTAAATTTTTCCCAATATGATGGCTCAAATTTGTTAAATTGCATATTTCAAGTAGAACAATACACTACAAGAAATTTGTTTATTTTATACTGATATTTACATACATATGTAAATCAGTAGATAAGTTGTCTATTATGTACGAATATTACGTACGAATTTATATTCGTATGTAAAAATTAGTCACACATACTGATTTTTTCGTAGGTGCTTCTATTCATAGGCCACCTATGTTTAGTGGTATTAACTATCAGTTTTGGAAAATTAGAATGAAAATTTTCATTGATTCAATAGACAAAGGTATTTGGGATGCAATTGTGAATGAAACTTACATTCCTAAATGTGTTGTTGAAAATAAGTAAGTGGACAAGCCTTGGACTGAATGGATAGAGGAAAAAAAGGAGAAAACCTCAATATGATTGCAACGCAAAGAACATCCTCACATCATCTTTTAACATGAATGAGTTCTTTAGGGTCTCCCTGTTACACCCTAGTTGGATATTACTAGAAAAATGCAAATATCATATAATTCCTTGAAATTAAAAATATTAAATAAGGTTCCCAAGCGCAAGAAAATTTAAAACTTATATCGTTGTAGTTCAATTACACTATTACATCTTTATTACAACTTCACATTACAGAAAAACATCATAAAAGTTTATTACAAAATGTCTGAAACTAAAACATAGAGTAAATCCCCCATAGTTTGCCCCGCTTCGCCTCTAGACATCTGTATTCTCACCTGGATTCACCTCTGCTCCCGCATGACAAGTCACGCGATCATCACTAAACACAAACAGAAAAGGTGAACTGAGAAAGAAAAATAACACAATAATTACACAATAAAGATTAACCCTCATCCAATCTATCTTAACCAAACTTTTTTGTTAATTGACTCCTTTATAACATTCCACCCTAATCTCATAACCCATATAAGAAAGATCCATTCACAACTTCGGTCTTTAGGGATTATCATGCTCCCACGAACCTACCCGCTCGTGGTCCAACTCTACAAACGTCCTCGCCCATAGTCCAATTCTACGAACCTGCCTACTCGTAGTCCAACATGCGTGAATACCTATTATGAACTTACCCGCTCATAGTAGCCTCAAGTTTGAGCACGGAACATACGAACCTATCCACTCGTATCCCCACATAAGAGTACAAAAGATACAGACCTCCCCGCCCGCATCAGCCACGCATTTCCAATCTCCGTTACGAATCTTTTCGCTCGTAACTAATCAATTGTATCCCTGACCAAACCATCAATACTATCCATGCAAATCCATCTGCAATAGACCCTTTGCCCTTGCATTGTGGCTTGGCGCTGCCTAAGCGTCAGCAAGCGAAAATGTGCTCCAGACTGCCTAGCAGTAATCCCCTGTCGTTAGGCGCCAAACGCCTAGTAGCCCCTCTGTTTGTGGCTTATCGCTTAGCGGAGCATCCCTGCTACTAGGCGCCACACCAATAATTCAATTTTTTACTGGTTTAGGCACAACAACACGTTTCCTAGCATACTCTAGCGTATTAATCATACAACAAGAATATCAAATTCATATTATTACAGTTCAAATGCCACAAAATCCATCATCACAATTGCTTAGTACCAATGAATACAAGTAGGGATGTAAAAAAAATTCGTACCCATGGGTATCCGAAAATAAAACCCACAACGGGTAGGAACGAATATTAAAAATGGATACCCGCTACCCACGGGTACAGGTATTTTTTACACCTACATGTTAGTGGGACGACTATGGGTATCATAGTATCTGTACCCATGGATACCCGTACTCGCTAAACTTTAATTCACAAAAATACCTTCATATATATATATATATATATTAGTAAAAAATATTTTGACCTAATTTTTTCTAAGCTGCACATCTTGTCTTATCTTCTGTCTTCATTCTTCTAGCTTCAAGTATTGGTACGTTGTCTTCTTCCAGGTACACCCCTTGACATTCTTCTCTTTTCTTTTTTGAAATTGGGCATATACATCAAACCCTATATAGATAGTGACGTTTATGGCATGTTTGTTATCAAATGAAGTTAACAAAATAAGAATATTTGGCACGTGGTAGTTGAGGTTTATTAACATGGAAGGTAATGAGATTTCTTATTTAACTGATTTTCTTATTTATTATTTTAATATTTCATGAGTTTCGTATGAATAGAAAATTACTATTGTATACTTCTATCATTTTAATAGCATTTTGGTTTATTATTTTATTATTTCAAGTGTTGCTTCTGAGTCTTCATTCAGTAATGATTAGAGCTGTCAAAACGGGTCACCCAACCTAACCCGGCTCGACCCGCGACGGGTTGGCCACTTAGTGGGTCAACCTAACCCGGCTCACTTATTAGCGAGCCAACAAAATTAAAACCCGACCCGATCACCACAGGTTGGCGGGTTAAACTGGTTGGCTCACTGGCTTACTTAATTAAAAAAAAACACAATTTTTTTTCTTCAATCTCAAAAAAACTAAATTATAATTCCGATTAAAATCTATATAAACTTTAATACAATTCAAATAAAATCCTAAATTATGTTAAACTCCAAATACAAACCAAAATCACAAAATATAAATTACTATCTAATATCAAATCATTCTTATCACATTTTTTTAATATTATTATATATATAATATATATAACATATACATATAATATAATATATATATATATATAAAATATATATATATATATATAATATATATATATATATAATATATATATATAATATATATATATAATATATAATATATAATATATTATACATATACATATAATATATATATATATATATATAAATTTAAATTTAATATTTAAAATTTATTCGCAGGTTGGTGAGCCAACTCGGCTCATCACGGGTT
>Ga0209589_1013875_pt1 | contig 10334 bp, 4 predicted proteins | sample CowpeawhiteBW_FD_187525 | JGI IMG/M metagenome (GOLD analysis project Ga0209589, IMG submission 187525) | Root nodule microbial communities of legume samples collected from California USA - Cow pea white BW (SPAdes) (version 2) | ecosystem: Host-associated > Plants > Roots > Nodule | place: USA...
TTTTAATTTTTTTTCTTTTTTTTTCAAAATTTTCAGTTTTAATTATTTTTTCTTTTTTTTTTCAAAATTTTTAGTTTTCATTATTTAATTTTCAGTTTCCATTAATTACAAAAAAGAAAATAAAAAAAAATCTGAAAAGTGAAGTTGTCATGTATAAAGACGACTTTACTTTTCCAGTACCACTAAAACCGTTGATGTCTCCCATGACAACTTTACATTTTAGAAAAAAAAAAAAAGAGAAACCGATCGGGTGGAAGACGACTTCACCTTTAATGTCGTCCTCCACCACGACGACTTGATCCTGTTTGACAAAAAAAAAAATCAACAAACCCATATTTATAAATTTCACTTCTAACGGACTCCTAAATGCAAAAAAGCCGTTTGTCAAAAAGTTAAGTACGAAAACTCATTTTTTACTATTTTGATGTCTTTTCCTATAAATATAAGGAGTTTATAGAAAAAGGGTCTAAATAAAACCCATCTCCAATTTTGTTTCCACAAATTTGTCTAAACTCATAAATAAAGAAAATTATTTTCTAGTGTGCTATTCCATCCTTATCCTTCCTTTACTCTTCATCCAAAACCTCTCATTTCGTTCCAATAGTCTTAAGAGAGACTAAACTTTTAAGCTTAATTCAAGTTTATAACATTAATTCTTAATATTAAATTAAGGTCTACTTTTTAATATTATATTAAAATCTGTTGTAATTAAATTTGTTGGGTATATATATATGAGATTTATTAATTCTACTGTATTACCTTATATCAGACCACTTCTACATCTACGTTGTTGAAGATGTATACCTCAATTAAAAATAGTCTGATTATACCATATAAGCAAGAAGTGAGATGCAGGCTCTGTGAAATTTATCGAGGTTAGAGTGTAGTTTATAATAAAACAGAGTATGTATAATGATTGAAGAAGTCACGTACCTGATCCAGGTGTGGTATTAATGTCTTCTCGCAAAGAAAAGAATATGGCACCGAATTTGGTCCTGAAAACAATAACATAGTAAAAGATTAATGATGCTTACGAGTAGGAATTTAAGTGTAAGTTTAAGTTTCACATTAGTTAGAAATGAGAAAGTAAAGTATTATATAAGAATAAAGATCATAAACTTATTGTCTTAAGGTTTTGAGTTAAGAGTGGTGTCAATACAGTATGTAGTTGAGTTTAAGTCTCATTGGTATTGTATATCCATAATGAAACTCCATCTATAAATCTAACAAGTGATATCAAAATCGATGGTTAAAATCGACTCGAACTCAGGTCTTATTGGTGTTGTATCTTTCCACAAAACCTTCTCTGTAGACATAACACTTACGAAAAATATCTAAAACGTTAATAAGACAATCTGAATCCAGTGAGAAGAAAGCGATATTAAGGCACTTAAGCTTGGGTTATGGCGGCTTCACATGTGGCAGGTGGTGGATGTTACAGTAACGGTGCACATGGTGGGTCACACCATGCTTTTTCACCATCTACTGTTTCTGAGTCATAACACTTTTGATATGATCAAGTTAAGAATGAAGCCTTTGGAGCCATATGGTCTGCTCCATGTCACACATTCACTCACCAATGAATTCAGTTCTGAGAAACATGAATGAGTAACATGAGGACAGGGTTCCCCGGGGATGGGACTAATGTTCATGCTTCTTCGCTCAAACAACCTTCTTGCTTCACCCATTCACATTAATCATTATTCTCATCAGACATTAACTGTTTATTTACCATGGATGCTGCTCTGCTAAATAAGCAACTTTCACTGCTTCAAAACTTCAAAATCAGTGATCTGCTATAGTATTTGTTTATAGTTTTTCTCACTAAATCTTATAAATACGTGTTACGTGATATGTTCCTGTCACGTCAAAAGCATCATATTACAGTTCATAATTCAATAAATTTAATCAGTATCCCATTGATGGGAAATGGCAGATGAAGAAAAACCATATTCTTGCCAAGTTGCGATATGGCTTATGCTGCACATGTATATTCTACTCCATCAAACAATTAGAACCTTGCTTGCATTTTCTGTAATCATTCACGTCTTTTTCTCAACCACATAATAAAATTAGTCATGCAATTTGTTTTAAGTTATTTAAAGTGTAATTTATGTTAGATTATGAAGTCTAATTAGATCAATTATAAAGAACATCAAACTTTATCTTTATCATAGAATAAATTTTCTTAAGAATTGTATCAGAATTAGCAATTAAGAATACCTAATTAGCAATTAAGAATAATGTAGATGGAAGAGTTGTATCAGAATTTTGTGTGAGAAAATATTGTTCTCTTTCTGTTAGGGTATGTTAGAAGGACTGAATGTCCAGAGAAGCAAAGTACGTATCTAATGTCTTATTTCTAATCTCTTATTTCTCTATCTTTAAAATTGATTAATGGGATATTAATTTTATATCCTTATCAGTAGAGACAAGAGACCTCTCAACAGATTACTGAATCGTCAAGTTCATCACAAACTGTTCATTAATCAGTCCAATCCACATCATGAACAGTTCATCAGAAATCCAATATATATTATCCATAAATTAATAATCATTGTGTAATATAATTGATACTTATAAATAATATAATTTATTGATTAATGTTAATCCACAATAATAACAAAATAGAGAATAATAATTTTATATAAAAATTATATAAAATACAAAAATTTAATTTTATAAAATTAGTTTGTATAGTGAAATTTGCGTCTGTTTATATACTAAAAATTAGTTAACATGAAATCCTTCAACACATTTTTCTCAAGTCAAAACATATTAGAACTAGATATTAATTGATGATCTAACTCGATAACAATAACGTGATATATAAACTTAAAAAACAATAAATATTGATGACTCTAATATAATTTTAATAGGTAAATTTTGAATCTCACTCAACATTTGCAAACTAAAATTCTAAAATGATATTTCACTAATAATTTATTTTTATTTCTAGTCGATGTTCTAAGTAATTTTATTTTTGTTTTTGTTACTGGTTGCATTTTTCTTTCTCTCCTTCACTTGTAAAAGATTTTTGGATGGAAAGTGATTTGTATTGACAGTTGAGAGATTCTTGACATGGCTAACAATACCCGAAAATCTTTGTAGATAAGAGGACTCAATTTGAAATATACCTTATTTGAGACAAAATTATCAATGTTGATATAATTATGAAACGTCGTAGGTATGAAGATGGATGCCCCATTAGCAATTAAGAAAAGGAAAATATGTTCAGACCACTGTTTCATCATCAATACAATTGTTTATTGTGATTTATTTTTTGGGTATACATAATGCCCCACATCATCAATACACACTTACAGAACCCAATAATGTCTAAAAGATCTTTGGATTATATTCTGAATTCGACGAAGCTATTGGTTCAATAAATGTATTTGTCAGAGAGAATAAGATTATGACAGCCAATTTTTTTAAGGCTTTTGGTTAATGTCAGGGATCATGTTTGTGTCATACAATATTATTATGCCAAACCATTCCATTGATATTTGAATATTTGGATTCAAATAGGTCTAATTTGGATATTAATTTTTATTTAAAGTACTCTAATTCTCAAATTAAACATTATTTAATTATATAACAAACTGAACACCAGAAAGAAAAATTCACCTTACCTTTAGTGCTCGTTCTTGACAAAAGATAATTTTACACCCCAAAAAGTTTCATATGTGATGGCAATAATTACATATATATGAAAGAAAAACATGACATAATGTTATTGGTAGGAAGTAAGAAGGAAGTGTTGAGTATATTGACCTAGTTTCTAATTTAAGAAAAAACATATGAAGATCGTTTAAAAGTGTTGTTTGATAGGTTATATAGGTTGTTTGATAGATCATTTAAACTAAAAATTGCTAAATAGGTTATATAGCGGTTGTATAATTATATAAGACTACTTAATTACTTTTGTTTTTTTATCAGTAATAATTAATATATAAATAAAAGATTGAGACATTAGGGATTACTTAACCCATGTACAATACCAATAAAAATAGAGAAAATAAGAAAATAAACTTATAATATTAAATCTTTTTTTCAAGATCCAAACTTTCAAATAACATTCAAACTCCGCACGAGATAAAACACAATAAAATGTATTTTATGATGTTTATAGACCTAAAATATTACAAAGAATATATATATATATATATATATATATATATATATAATTGATTATTTTTGAATTATTTTTGAGTGTCGAATAAAAAGATTAAATAAATATTTTAAATACTACATCCAATAATATGGTAATATAATATCCATACATAAAATAAATATGATTTATTTATCTAAAATGAATATTTAAAGTTTTAAAGAAAATAAAATTAAAATTTACACTTATAAAAATAACTAAAAACAATAATTTAAGATTTTACCAGAATAAAAAAAATGGTAAAGATGACTCTCAAAACTCACAAACTTGTTAAGTTTGAAAAATAAATACAAATATCACATATCTATCTTTGTTACATGCATGCACCATTACAGCTTTATAATTGGTGGTGGTTGCTGCCGTTGTAATTTTGGAGAAACAACGACAGCACTAATGATAATGGAGAGAGATTAAATTAAAACATAATGATGATTGATATGGACTTTTGTGGTTATGACCTATATGTATGAAAGTTCTATCCATTTTTGGTGGCCATTGTAATAGTCTCTCAATATAACTTTGAAGTGTGAAGACTAAAAAGTAGGTTACCAATTCCTATAGATGATTGATAGTGGTTGGATACAAAAGAAAAGAAAAGAAAGAATCCACATTAGGAAGGTAAGTGCCATGTGGGTTGCCATGTGAACACCATTAAGTTTTTTTAACACTTCCAACTAATATTTAACATAACTCCAACCAAGCTATGCATGTGACAAATCATTCACTCATCAACTACTCACATATATACATACAAATTTTCTATAAGAATTTTAAATAAATATTTTCCATAAAAATTAAGACTAGTTTATATATAAGAGAAATTATTATTCTCATGTAAAAAAAATTATTTTTATTTTTAATTTTTAAGTTAACTTTAATTGATTGGGAAATTATTATTTTTTTCTTCTTAGAACTTTTCTGTGAAAAGTAGTTCAAATATATATGTTTTGTACATATATAAGTACAAGACAAACATAATTAAAGAGGCTTAAGGTAGTTGACGGGTGAGATTCTTTTTGTTTTGAGCTTTTGCATTGAGTATGAAGGATTAGATTATTATTGTTGTAATATTATAAAGGACAACAAACTTGACAGCAGCGCACATAGAAACAAAAAGTATATAAAAAAAAATCTGGTTGGATTTTCAGAACGAATAATGCTATTAGGTGGATTAATGCGGCAGAAGCATAGCCGCAGAAAGTTAAAATGAAACGACAAACCAAGGACTTGAATGGATAATATATATAACATGCGTTTAAATACTATTTTTTCACACTCTTGTTATCATAGATTGTCGTGCTTTGTTTCTGGGTTTGTTAATTTAAGTCTCACTCTAATTAAATGAGATAAATATAAAGATTTATAAATTTATTATTTTAAAATGTTAAACTAAAAATGTTGTCCATTCTTTATTGAAAGATGATATTATAATAACCAAATTTTTATAACTTTTATTATAATTTAAATTTGTATTTTTTAATTAATTTTAAAATATAAAAAAAATAAAAAATATAAGAAATAATTTAGAATATGTACTGTAGACCTATCGAAATCCTAACCAGACCATCGGTCAAGCGATCCAAGGATAAGCTACCGAAGGCCGTCCACTACAGGCAGATGATTCCTTTGGTTAATATGACAATCTCTCCGAAGTGATTTAAGGGAGTTCGCGACCGAACGGTCCCGTTGATCATTCCAATTGAATTTTGTCGCCATAACAAAGCCCTCTTTATGAGGACGCACGACCCTCCGGTCGGACGATTGCACCAAAACTACATTAATAAATTAAAAGTAAATTAAAGTAATACAAGTCAATAATCAACTTTAAAAAACAATTAGGTCATGATTAAGAAAATCCTAATCACGGGCCCATGTCAAAAACTATAAAAAAGGAGATCAAGGTAAGTTGGTGAGATTTTTACTTCACATTTATTACAACATTAATTGCACTTACCAGAACGGACTTGAACTGACTTAAGCATTTATAGACAAATACAATCAACATCTATATTATTCGCATCACTTATAATTCCAAAATTAAAAATAGTATATTTATAAATTTTCATCCTTAAATAATATTCAATTTTCTCATTTTAACTCCATAAAAAAAGTAGACCGAGACTTAGATTCCTGTGAAGATTGGACTCGTAATTGAGTGGTATTATATTTCTCAAGTGAATACCCTCACAAAACTCGTCTCATACCACTTTCCCTCTCTGTACATATACGACTTATCTGACGAGTTTTATACACATGGCGAGCAGAATGACATGAATTAGGTATGAACTCTAAATAAGGCACTCCCTGGATACGCTTTGAATATATTGTGGCGTGCAAGAAATGGAGAGTTACATTGCTCGTATCTATTGCATAAAAGAAGAAATGTTACACATCTTCTTCATGCATGTTCATATCATAAACTTTCTTATATGAATGATACAATTAATACCCATGTTTTGGATAAATGAAAATGGCACAGTATGTGGACCTATGAGTAATAAGGAACTTACATAGTTTCTATCCCTTGGAAGGACACTCACACCAAACACACTTCATTTTCTTCTCATGCATGGTTCTTCTATATATCATGTATCAAAAACTTGCATGATCTCTGATAAAACAGATATTGGATGTAATTTTTACTCGCAGCTATTAACAGTGGCAGGAGTAGTCACTATTTTGATCACAGAGATCGATGGTTCCATTTTAGGCTTTGGTCACTAACATGAGTGGTCCTAAAATTATTACCAAATTTCTGCAATTATTGTTGGCAAGTTAGCCCACTCAATTATGATTCTTCTCATGTAATCAACCTAACTAACTTTATTTTCCGCTGCTTAATAATGATCTCAATAGGCCCTTCAAAATCAGATCACTGGTCCCAAGAGAAGAAGAACAGCTTTTCAACCCCTTCCATTCACCATCACTTTCCTTTCAATGTCAAAACCATCATATTAAAGCCTGAAAGCTACCTTTGTAAATGAGTTTAACTGTTCCAGGTTAAGTGGAAAGAGGATGAAGTTCATTGGAAACACGACATCAACGATATCTAAGTCCAACCAAATAACACATTCATACTAGTATCAATCTAAAACTTTAAGATAATAAATTTATGAGTCTTCATTTTTATATAGTACCCTATTACTATTCACACAAATGCTCTTCTGTAAATTCGACATTCCAGATCTGTTAATATCCAAGAGAAACGATTCGCTGGAAAAGGGAGTTCAAACTTTCAACAGAAGATGCACGTTCCATGTTTCATTTTGCACATCCTCCTCCATATATTTACATACCTACTATGACTCTGACTTTGACTTTTTTTTCAGCAAATTTAATCAATTCAGGGTTCTGAGCTCATGAGTAATTACAGACCAATTGTGATCTTCCGTGTGTCGGGAGTATGAGAAGAAGACCATATTTATTTTCATGTGAAATGGCATCAAAAACTATAGACCAACGAATATGTAGTTGAAAGCAACATTGATCAAAAACAAATATTAAAGTTGTGGGAAAATATAATAGTATATAGCAAGTGATAGTTCTTTTTCATTGATGCTAGGATATTGTCACACTGGCGTCATATTAATTGAGACCTATAAAAGCAAGTTCAACATAAATTGAACAGGTGCAAAATTGTTGAGTGGGGTGAAATTGTGACCCTTTGTAGATAATATTTTTATCTTTTTTGCATGCAATCTTTGAGAAGTGTGTAATTAATTGCATGCGCACTTTGTTAGAGGAAAAGGAGCATTCCTAAATGTTTTTTTTTTTTTTAACTAGAATCACTCTATGAAGATGCTTTGTCTATGTGAAAGAGAAAAAGGAAGAGAAATGTTTTTTTAGGGGAGAGAGTAGAGTAGTATTATTGCAACTTTCGACAGCTTGGAAAAATCTGGCAATGTGTAGTCAAGTCGTGAATTTATTATTTGTCACATTCTTTTGTCAGGTAATTTTAAAGTGAATTATGATTGTAATGAAAGTATAGTTTTGTAACTTACTTTTATATGCATTTCCTTTTCATCCTTATATAATATATTCCCACACTTTTTGGTGAGAGATTTTTTCTAAAAACAACAACAATAAGGTGAGGTGATGAGGTGCCCAATCAGTCCACAACTTTTAACAAAATATATATATTGAGAATTCACATTCACTTTAACTCTCTTCTTTTTTTTTTTTTTTGTATTTTATAATTACTTTTTTTTTTTTTTTTTTGCATGTTATAATTACCTTATGTATTTGTTATAATTTTCCCGTATATCAGTCGATCACACTTTTATTGGAGATAATTATATGTTAAATTTATAGAAGAAGTTTCACTAGAAAAAAAACAACACTAATAAAATCAGAGTCCAAACACATAAGACATTGACAACACTCTCAACTCAAAATATATTGACACCACTCTCAACCCAAAACATTAAGATAATAAATTTATGTGTTTTTATTCTTATATAGTACTTTATTTTCTCTTTCTCATTTATAATCAATGTGAACTTAGACTCACACTTAAATTTTTAACATTATATTTAATTATATGTTATGGTAATAAATATGAGAGCAGTATAATGAAATTGGGATAAGGACGGTACATAAACATGGAAAAAGTTGCGACGGATTTGATCAATTTTTGTTTTGTGAGTTAGGATGGTGACTGAAGCTTGCACAACAAAGGCTACTTGGCACAAAGCACATGGCCATTATGAGAGGAAATCTTGACATCTTGCACTAAAAAATATTGAAGGAATGAGAAAATTAATTGGATTAGCATTTGTAGCTTTACCTTGCCATGTGCTTTGGGTTTCTCTCAATTTTCTATTCCTTATTTCTTCTCTAACAACCGAAGGAACAAAAGAAATAGGGAAGCTTAGCCAAGTCAAAAAATAAAAACAAAAAAACTCATTTTAAGTGTTTTTGAATAAGGTTGAAGTTATAATGTCAACAACATGTATAAAAATATGAACTCTACACATTAATTACATGTTATGAAAACTAAAACTTACTTATTAATGAACTTATAAGTTCAATATTTTACCTTTTAAAATTAAACGAATAATTATGCATTGACACCTATTATTGTCATGAGGTTAAAATAATATAAATAATTTTTTATTATTTTAAAATTTTTGTTATATTTTTTATATATGGTGAAATAAAAATAATACTTATATCAATAGACATGTAAGATTATTGTTTTTTATTTCAAAATAAATATATTAAATAATATACACATGAATTGAAAGTGGAGTACTTACGTTTAAGTGAGGAATACATAAATCAATTAAAGTAATTATTCTAATTTAATTAACAATCTTGAGTTTAAATATTGAGATGAAGTTATTGTTATTTCTTTTATAAGGATATCAAATTGTACAAGTAAAATGAAAAGTTTATATAACATTTCTCAAGAATTTTTGTGTGTTTAGTCCATTTGAATTCTTCTTAATTTGGACTAAAAATTCAAATCGTTGGCTCATATAAGTTTGAAGAGTAGTGATACTTATGAATTTATTCAAACTTACCAACTTAAAATTATATTACTTAATAAGAGTAAAGATGCACCATGTTAGATTTTATGAACTCAACTCAATGCAGATTTTCTGACCAGAATATCTCTAAGATAACTCAATATCATTCACACAATAAGCTCACTAGTTATGATTTCTTAAAGATTTAATATGAAAATGTTAATCTCATTTTTTTTCAATTAGATTTGCTTGAAGAATAAGTGTTTACAATGACCAAGATATATAAAATTAAGTCTAGAATCATTTGTCTAAATTGTTCGATCTTCAAAATCAAGTTCTAAAAATATTTTTCAATTTTAGATACAATTAAAAGTATAAATAATCAAATCATGCAATACGAAACATCAAGAAAAAACACGAGTCACACTACATATTTATGTTTCAAAAGAAAAATTGCATATATGAAAAAATCATTACATACAATCCCAATGAAAATAGGAGTTAACTGTTCCTAGACGATTAGAAAACAAAAAATAGTCAAGAGAATAACAAGATTGAAGTGAGAAGTCTTTATGAAGTTTCTCCTCTTGTCTCCCTAGCACATAGTTCCTTTCTTCCTCTAAATATTCATTTCAAGAGATTCAGGTTTCCAGTCCAAACTTTTGATTGAGTTTTTTTTTTTTTTTTCT
>Ga0209589_1013882_pt1 | contig 10328 bp, 4 predicted proteins | sample CowpeawhiteBW_FD_187525 | JGI IMG/M metagenome (GOLD analysis project Ga0209589, IMG submission 187525) | Root nodule microbial communities of legume samples collected from California USA - Cow pea white BW (SPAdes) (version 2) | ecosystem: Host-associated > Plants > Roots > Nodule | place: USA...
TATATATTCATATGCACAATGTGAAAACATCCTTGTAATTAATTTGATTTTTTTCATGGACTAGGATGAATTAAGAGATGCTGTGTTGCTTGTTTTTGCCAACAAGCAAGATCTTCCTAATGCAATGAACGCTGCTGAAATCACTGATAGGCTTGGTCTAAACTCTCTGCGCCAGCGTCACTGGTAAATCAAGTCCTCAAACAATGGCAATTGCTAATCTATTTTTTCAATAAAATTAAGTTTGTAAAAACAACTAAAGTCTTATCTCTATAAATCGAGTTTTCAGACAATTTTAATATATGAACATACTTTTCAATACAATAAAATGTCATGAAACTGAGTTTATTCTTCAACTGAGTTTCGAAGGCACCAAACTCAAAACCAAACATGACTTCAATCCTGTTTTGTTCTCACACAAGTTTAAGCATCCTTGAACCATGTGCATGCATGTCTTCCCCAGGTACATCCAAAGTACATGTGCCACATCTGGTGAAGGTTTATATGAAGGACTAGACTGGCTTTCGAACAACATTTCAAGCAAGCCTTCCTTTAAATAGTAAAATTGTTTTCGTCTACAGCAAGGTTATTAGAGATGCTTAGTGGCAATTGTTGGCATCAATGCTGTTGTAGTTTTATGATTATTACACCTTTTCTATTGTTTTGAAAAATACTCTGTTGTCCTCTCTGATCTTCTTTTAATTCCAATAAATGTTATTCATCTATGATGTTGCAAGTTTGCATTCCTGATATTTTTTATTTTTGTTTTGTTAGACATTTTTTGCGTACATCAGCTACTTGTTGCATGTAATAGAGATTTAGCAAGTTATATGTTATGTGTTGATTGTTCCGTTAAACACAGATTGAACCAAGTTTTATGCTGATTGCTTAAGATATAACTCTCACTTTCTGTCCTCTTAGGAATTGGTTATGCAAAAATTAAAAACAAAGCTAGGATTATAGCTTCTGCTAAAATATCATAGAGAATAAACTTTCTTTCATTGATTTAAAACATGTGGTTTGTAAGTAAAGTTTATTAGATGTTGGGAAGCTCAATCTTTGGAATTAGAGTGATAAGAAAAAAGAGAAAATATAGTTTGGATTTAAAAATAATATGTGACAAAACATTATGATTTCAATTTATCTATGGAATTGATTATCTATTAGGAAAAGTTTGGTTGTCTAGTTACTTGACATTTTATTCTAAATTCTTTATTGCTATAACTTTTGTTTGCTGTACGTTCATGAATACAAAAGATTACATTACAATATAAGCACTAAATTGATCATGCACAAACTGTAAAACCCAATCAATTACAATGATAGAATTTTTCATCACAATAGCTAGGTTCATTATTTTTTACTTTTCTCGAATATCACACTATTCCATTTATTTACACATATTGCATGGTTTAGTATTTATATTAGAATTTCTTGTGTTATTTTTTGTGAATAATTTTCTCCCTCAAAATCTCTTCCTCATATTTTAAAATGAAAAGAAAAAAAAATCCAGTTTGAAATTCAATTTACCTGTAATCGAGTTTCAACTAATTTTTCAATTAATCTCTTCGTAATTAAAATTCCGAATTCAGTTTTTAAGAAATCAAAATCTAACCTTGTAACGTAAATTCTGTTATCTGTGTCACCAAGACGGGTGGAGAATTATTTTTTTTAAAAGTGCTAGACTGCAGAAAAATTCTGCAATAATTTTATCTTGTGAACGCGTCCTAGACCATGGGCAATTTATTCCTGCAACTTCACAACTTTCTTCTGCACCCCATAAATGTTTTTCTCATTTTGCTTTTTCTTTTGGATTATACAATCTATTTTGCATCCCCTGAATGTTTTTCTCATTTTATTTTTTCTATTGTACAATCTGAAAATAAAAAATCTTGTGTTCTAAAAGTATTTTTTTTTCTTAAGTAATACTTCTCAATTGCGAAATACAAAAGTAAAAAAAAAAAATCAAAGGTTTTTGTTTTTAAAGAGACAAAACTATGACAAAAGCTTCCTGTTCTAAAGTGAAGAATACCTTAAATTGATTTTACCAATATTATTTCAATGGATTTGAGGTGGACCCTTTATTAAGGATGAATCTTATTCATTTAAACTTTTACCGAGGACTTCTTTCTATTTTTTCAAAACATTATTTTCTTTTTTCAAATTTCTTACAACTGTTAGAGAAGACAACTTAAAATATATTCAATTTACCACAACTTAATTTGCTATATTTTAAGTTGATATTACTGGTATCTAAACTTTTCAATATTTATTTAAGAAATAAACAGAAACAAATATAATTAAATATTTATTTTATTACAATTTGAAACAAATAAAAACTGGTGGCTAAGAAATGTTGATGCATATAATTTAAAAGGGACAAGATAAAATTGTTTTTGAAATTCCCAGTGGGAGAAAATTCTGAAGATTATAAGTAATTGAAATTAATTGGCAAATATAATACAAAGTTAAGGGACAAAAAAATGTGAAATTGGTATGCTGTTATCGCTCAAATCAGTGATGAGTAGAGTGGCCATCATAATCCCTTATCCATTATCACTGCCTTAAACTTCGATGAAATTGCGGAGATTGAGAAGTGAAGAGCAATGGCTTCAGTAGCTTCATCTTCATCCTTTTCCACAAGGCATCTTCTGTGTTCCCCAACACCTCTGTTAGGCAGAAGAAGATGCAGACCCAATTTTCTGAGGATGCTCACTCGTTCCTGTCTCGATGACAGTTCTGCTCTCCTTCAAGCAGCGGAATACACTGTATGAACTATGAATTCATAGTTGCCATTGTCTTCAATTTTCAAAATTTGTTCACTCTATAGCATCTTTTCAAGTGTGATCAGTATCCTGCTTTTCATTCTAATTCAATAACTACAATGCTCTTTTTAGTAGTTTTTTTTTTTTTTTTTTTTTTTTTTAACTTGCCTTTTGATAATGTTCCCAACACCCACTTTTATTATTTTGTGTGAATTAGTTCACGAAATGGTGAAATGAAAATGTACTTAATGGTTCCTATTGTATGTGTATTCATCAAGTTTCATTCAAATTTTTCAAAATTTGGTTTTTGCATCCATGTAAGGAAAATAAGTTGACTTTAATCCATGGTTATTATGCCAATCTCAACAAAAATTTTGTGCTTTTTTTTTTTTTCCAAACAGCTGATATTGTCAAAAATTTGTATTTGGTAAGTGTCAAATACCCCCTGGATTGTGCTTGTTAATTGTTCATGTTATTGGGAGATGAATGAATTTTGTAGGCATGTCTTGCTGTTTTGTAGGTGAATACATACGTAAAAAGTGGCATGGTTGTAGGATTGGGGTCTGGTCATGCTTCTGGTATGGCCATTCAGCATTTGGGTCGCCAGCTTCGTACTGGTAATTTGAAGGATATAGTTGGGATTCCCATGTGAGCTCTTCCGCCTTTCATATCATTTTCGCTTTCAGATAAAGTACCATGCTGTGTGTGTCTATTTTAAATGATGCTAGGTTAAAGTTGAAGTTTAACTATTCTTTCTAACTTTTCACTGCTTCGTTGATATGTAGACATTTTTCTATTCAATACAAGGATTAAACATTGCAATGGTGTTAAAACATATCGCTTCCAATTTGTGTATCAAGATGTAAATTCTACCAAACCACTTGACATTGATGCATTGGTTTATGCAGGTCTGTTGCAAGTGCAAGTGAAGCAGCAAAGGCTGGGATTCCATTGGATACCTACCAAGAAAGTTCTAAAGTGTGAAAAAAATTAGTGATTTTCTACATTTTCTTTTAATGTTGAGTGTTTCTTGATTTAGAGGAATCTTGGGTGATGCCAGAAATTATATCCTTGTATGCAACCCTGGTGAAGATTATCCTAGAAAAAACACAAAATTAAAAAAGTTCTATCATATATGCATAACTTTGAAGAAATGAAAAGAGAAAAAAAGTAATGCTGGACTGTGCTGATTGTGAAGTTCGTTGCATTTTTATTTTATTTTGCATAAGACTGAAATAATTTATTGGCAATTACTCTATTGTAGATTGATTAATTCTTATTGTAGATTCATTGTCAATTACTCTATTGTAGATTGATTTTGCATTTGATGATGCTGATGTTATAGAAGAAGGAACACTTGTTGCTATCATTGGGCGCCGGAAATTGCAAAGTGGGGAATCTATAATCCAGGAGAAAGTGAGCTGCTATACCATTTTTCTCTGTATTTATTTGTGAAGATTAATTATCTTGTGTTCATAATTGATTTCTCTTTTTTTTTTTGTTTGCAGTCTATAATAAATGCCTCCAATAAATTTGTGTTCATTATTGAAGAAAACCAGTACAAAGGTGGTCTGGAAGGTTCTATTCCAGTTTTAATTCAGTCTGTAAGCAGCTATGCAAAAGATTAGTTTAGTGATTCTTTCTTGTGTATATTTATCTTTAATACTCAAAATTTTCCTCTCAGCTCAACTGGATGGCAACTGCTGAAGAGATTGATGACATGTTTTTGGGTGATGCTGAGGTTTATTCTACATTTACTCTTTTGCTGAGTTTTCTACAAATGCATGCAAAATGTTTTATGAGTTTGCTTGCTTATCAACTTAAAACTGATGCTGACATAAGGATCTTATATGTTTTTATAGATTCATGGTATTTTGACACGATTTGCTTTGTTGATGTGTATAGACATGTAACTGGTTATTGGCTGCTTTATTAAATGATTTATGATTTTGTAATGATCCACAACAACAATTCAAATCTAACTGGGATTTGCTCCATAAATCAAACATGGCATTGTGTTCTTACCTTGACCAAATCTTTGGAGAGTCTTTCTTTGTCTACCTCTACCTTTGGCTACTCCATCTAATTGGTTCTTCTAATGGGGCTTCTATGGTCTTTTCCTCACATGTCCTGGTCATATGCTACCATTTTTTCCTGAATAGATGTTTCTCTCCAATATCTTCGTTTCTTATTGACCATTTTATCTTATATTTTCTTTTATGAAATCACATCTTAGTTGTGATCTACTATTCTGCGTAGATATGTTTGTGTACTATCATCCGGTCATTTGTTATCAGAAGAGTTTGACTATGAAAACAATTACATGAGAGGTTATACTCTTTTGGTAACATGGCAACGCTAGGATGATTGTGTAATAAAGTTTTAAAAGCAGTGGATCCAAATTAAAGCAAGATTTTATTACCCTGCTTTCTGGAGGATCAAAGGATTAACTTAATACAAATATGTAGTTATTAGAAACTCCCTATTTGATTCACATGGTCAATACATACTTCCCGTGTTTACAATGCAGTCACTTTTTTTTTTTCATTATAATGTTTCTTAAGACTAGAAAATTGCTGTTTATCTCCAAAAAATCTATAAATTCAGTGTTACCCCATAGCAATTAGCAACGCATGCATGACCCTTTTCCTTGCCAGTGAATAGACAGAAAAGGATAAAAGCAGTTGCAACAATTCGACTGTCCTAGAAATTGTTCAGAAAACCCAATTTTCTAATACAACTTAGCAATGACAATGCCAAAGGATGATTATTTTTCTCTGAAGAAAACAGAAGATACAGACATCAACATGAACAGCCTTGTCAGGGGGCTACAATTCTGCAATAGATCATTTATATTAATTCTAAAACTTGACATAGTCCAAAGACAAACATTTCCTCTTTTTGAGAACATAAACTTTCCAGGACTTTCATATTAAAAAGTTTTGAATAGCAGGATTATGGATCAGAAACTGGAGTAAAAGAAGTTATAGTATAAGAAAAAGATGGACTATATAACATCCTGTTTTCCCGAAAGGTAAAGCAGTGACACAGCAAGGTTTCTGAATTACAAAAGTAGAATGTAATGCCACAGTTTTTTTCTTCCTTCCCATCTTTTAAGGGAAAGAGTTGTTTTTTGACTCTGTTAGGGTGCTAACACATGTCTTATCTAGGCTGGTTTATAATATGGACTCTTCGTTTATTGTGAAACTATTGATCAAGGACGTTTTCTTATGCTCCTGTTCCTATTTCTCTTCATTCTCTTAAATATTTTATCATGAAATTTATATTTTGTAATTGTATTCATCACCTCTTTGTAAATGAAGGTCTGGAGAAGACCAACGATGGGGCAAGCAGGTCCGTTAGGAGGTGACTTTCCAGTAGTCACCAGGGAAGGGCACAACATTCTTGATGTTATCTTTACATCTCCAATAGAAAACCTTGGTAAGTTCTGCAAGTTTTATACCTGTTTCAAGTGATAAACCTTAGTACTCGTGCTGGTCCGTTTAACTGACTTAGTATTACTTGCAGCTGAAGTAGCAAAAAGCCTTGGTAAAGTTGATGGTGTTGTGGACCATGGTGTTGTATCTAAAATTCCGTTAGTTTTCTCTCTCAACTTTTATAATCTTTTAAATAAGTAGATGAGAATCATGCGGGTTGAACTTTAAGATAAGGTATAGATAGGACATATAAAACATCAAATGATTCACTCTTATAATTTCATTTCCCTTTCTGAGCCTGTCAGTAATCAATGAAAGAGAAGTGTTTGACATGCGCTTCAAATAAAGTTACAAACTCGTTTGTTGTTTTCTTCAACAAAAGTGGTGCAAAGGGTATAAGTTTTTAATAAACTTCAGTTCAGAGCTGTAGTTTTTGCTTTAGGTGCACCAACTTTAGTCCAATGAGTAAGATGTAATCATGGTCAACATCTTAGTCACCAAATTATTATTGCATTGGTTCTGTTCTGTCAGTATTCTTCTTCCTAGACAACAGAAGCATTGGAAAATGGTTTGCTTGAAAATATGAACTCAGTTATTTCTATTGTTATGATGGGATGCAGATGCACAGTGGTAATTGCTTCTCAGAATGGGCTGAACATTTTGGACAAATTGACAGCAGATATAGTGGGTTAGATACAGTACTAATAACCCTGTTTCTTACCTTCCTCTCTTTTTCATCTCGCCACAAATATTTATCATGCAAGAAGATTAATGAGTTGTTATGATTATATCACTAACTATCAAAGGAAGCTGAGGGTTACATGTGCTGTATTATATATGCATGAAATTGTTGTTTTGGTTTGTATTTTCCATTCCCAAATGGTTCCATAGATGAGGCTGGAGAGATTATTAACTAGTCTCCAGTCACAACATAAGTTGTTATTCCAATCGATATTGTTTTTTGACATATGGATAATCTGTGATATTTTTTATAATTTGTAGTAAATTTTTAACACCCGAAGTCTTAAATTCAGAACACTTTTATAAGACTGTTATAATTACCTTCACTTAATGAATGTTTGGTATATTTTATTGATTTATAGGTATTTATGATAGCTTGATGACAAAAGTTATGAAGTAAATAAAGGATGTTTTCCTGATAAAATAATTAATAAAAAGATACTTTAAACAGGTTTTATCAATAAATATTAAACTTCACTCTCGAAATTTTCATGGATCGCAAGTGAAAAGACTAATTTATATACATTTTTATTTTTTAATCTGACAATATGTTTTTCTAAACACAAAATCATAATAAAAGAACAACACTTTAAATGCAACCGTTGATTATAAAAATACCATCTCAACTTATAATCGTCTCAATATTAAAATCTTAAGTATTTTTATTTAATGTTAAATCATTCTTGACTTTAGAAAATAAAAAATTCAAATCATGAAATAAAGATATACAATAAAGTATAGTTAGATAGCAAAGAATGACACATTGTATTCTAGCTAGTGGGCACTTCGGTGTATTGATAAAGAGTTTGATTGTTTCAGATACGTTTAATTTTTTTCTTTCACCTTTCTTCTTCTTTTTGTCTTCAATTGGATTTATGCAGATACTACTTGGTAGTTGGAGTTGATGTAGCTTCAAAGTCTTGGTCATTCTAAATTAAATATGACTTTTCTTACTCTAAAGTCTTTCTTTTTGTTAGTGTAGAAAAACTTTTTAAGTTTTGTTTCACTTTCTTATTTGCACGTACCAAGTTACTCTAACGTGTGATTTCTTTTTGTGATATAAAAAAAGTAATATAACAATATAGTTATAAAATTATAAGGTTTGAATTTTAAGAAAAACATGCTAGTTTGTGTTGATGAAAAAAAAAAAAAAAAAAACTATGCAATCAGAGGCAAATATAACAAAGTTATGTCCAAAGAAATCAGAATGTTTAAATTAAGTATCCCTTATATTTATTGTTTCAAAAATAACCTTTTAAAACTAAGAACATTGAATCAGTTTAACTAATCACACTTTTAATAATGGTGAAATTAGGCTATTTTGCTTATATTTGTGTGTTTTATGTTTAATTTATTACTAAGTAAGAGTTTTAGAATAGTTTCTTAAATATTAATTTTATGATTATTTATAATATTTTAATTTTAAAAACATTTTTTAGAATTTATCTGAAAAACAGATAACACAAACAAATTATTTAAAAAGATAAAAAAAGTTATGAAATTTGAAAAATCATGGAATATTCAAAACAATCATAAAATATATTGAGAATTTAATTTCAAAATAATTTAATAAATATATTATGACTTAATATCACATAACGTACTCATTTTATAATTTCGGTTTGCATAGCATATTTGTTTTCGTTTTTCATCCCTGTAATATGAAATTTAATTAATAAATTAAATAACAGATTTTTTTATTTTTTTTATGATAAGCAAGTCCTAGTTAAATACCAGAATAATTATTTAAAAGTTTTAATAAAATATGACAGCCACTTAACTTGTGGTTTTTATCCAAATAGAATATATTTTGAAGCATCAGAGAGGGAACAACATTTATTATACTTTCATTCTTTATCTTTACTTTATGAAATTCTCAACCTTCAAATCGAAAGCAAACATAGGATGTTGATGAATGGGGCATCTTCTTCAGCACATTCCTCATTTAAAATTATTTTTCCAATATTCACACTTGTTGAGGAAGCCAAAACGAATAAGTGTGCCTCTAATATCTTAAGATTACTTTTTAGAGTATGTAACCATTGTAATAGTTTTGTTTTAAAAGTTCTTTTGGAGAGTAAAAAATATATATTTATTTAAATTACTCTTAATTTTTATTCCAAAATAATGTAAAATTATAAGAAAAAGTTTTTAACTTAAGAGTTAAAGGAATTTTGATCCTGTAATCTCAAATCCGTCGGATAATATATATATATATATATATATATATATATATATATATATATATATATATATATATATATGAAAATAAAAGTTATTGTATTTGAAAAAAAAACTGTTTTTGTATTATTTTTGTCACTTATTTATTATTATTATTATTATTATTATTATTATTATTATTATTAATACTTTTACTACATGACATATTTCTGTCCATCCTGGTTTTGTTTTCCTTTTATATTCTTTTAAGAAAATAAAAGTGTGGGGCTTGATTTCATTCTTTTGTCATTTTTTTTTGTGAGATTTAGTCTAATTTTTCTATTTTTTTTATATAAACATCTAAACAATATTTTTTTTAAATAATAAATAAAGTTTTCTTATGTATGCAATTTTTAATTTAAACCTTTTTTTTGTTTAATATTGAAGCTAATCTTTTAAGGTACTTTTTATTCATAGGTCCAATTATGTCCTATGTTGATTCTAAATTTGATGAAAAATAAAAACTCGTAGTGTTTACATTTATGGGTTGATGATGTATAATGTTTCTTTCATGTTTGATTTGTCGTGTTTGATGCATTCAATTGTGTAATCCAAAGAAGAATAGACAAGTTTAACTGATACTTGCACATCGACACCTCTTTAAAAAAAAGAAAAATATCTTTTTATTAATTAAATTTTGATAAACTTTTTTTTATAACTTGAATTCACATTTTTTAGGTTTTTTTTTTATTTTTTTTTTATTTTTCAAATCATTTTATATTATAAAAAGAAATAATTAAAATTTAATAGTGAAAATATAAATTAAAGAACTTTGATTACACTTAATAAAAAATGAAGGTTCTTGGAGTCTTGTTGTAATGATGTGCATGTATAAAAATGGAAGCAGAGTTATGAGGAAGTCATAAAACTTATACTAATCTGAAGGCAACATGTCTTTCCCGAGCAAGATGAATTCCATGGGGGGCACTCTGGAATCATTTATCAGCACAGGGAAAGGGAAACAAAATTTCGAAAATTCTAAGATTAGAAGTGGGGCAACAATCCATAACCCACATCCTGGCTCTCTTCCCTCCATAGGAGTGTTGAGAATATTACTTAATATCTTTTTTATTTAAATTAGTTTTTAAAAAATATTTCAGTTTTAGAGATATGTGTCAGTTTTAGAAATTTGTTATTATTTTAGATTACGAGTGAGATATTCTAAATA
>Ga0209589_1013884_pt1 | contig 10327 bp, 4 predicted proteins | sample CowpeawhiteBW_FD_187525 | JGI IMG/M metagenome (GOLD analysis project Ga0209589, IMG submission 187525) | Root nodule microbial communities of legume samples collected from California USA - Cow pea white BW (SPAdes) (version 2) | ecosystem: Host-associated > Plants > Roots > Nodule | place: USA...
TTCTTTTTGACTGTTCAACAACTACATAACGTTCACACTATAACCTTATCTTCTTTACCATTTTATTTTCCTTCTGAGGTGGGTCGGATCATCTTCTTCAATTCTTATGTCCCTCAAGGTGGAGACAGTTAGAACAAAGAATAAACTATTTTAATCTTTTCGTCTCTTTTTTTTAGAGAGACAACTAATTATGACATTTGAATTTAAGGGAAAAAGGGTTTATCCCATTATCCTTCTATTTTTAGGGAGGAAGAGGAAAAGAGCATAGGTAATCATTTCAATCATTTTACCAATATAAAAATTATGTCATAATTTAATATATACAACTTTAATATGTTTAATATTATATTACTGCTATACCTTGCATCTCACTGTCTTGTCTTCTATTTATAAATATTTTTGAAAGGATTGGTGTAGCTTCTGTGTGGTTATTTATCTGTGTCAAACATTTTTCACAAACCTGTTTGAATTTAAGTGGATAATGTTTTCTTACCACTCAACGTGCAACGTTAAATTTGCATCTTCTTTTGTTGTTACCATAATTCATATAATTGTATGAATCATCCTTTGAGTGAACTCTGACTTTGACTTGTAGAAGTTATTGTAATTTCTCAAAATTTGTAAAACATTATTTAAAGAAAGAAAAGAAAGGAGAATTTAATGCATTGTGTAAATAATGACAGTTCAAACCATTGTATTCTCTACACAAATAATGATAGTTATAACTGTCATAAATTATTTATTTTACAAGAATTATAATGAAAAAACGACATTTAAAATTGCCATTATTTTCAATGTACTCAAATAAAATACGACAATTTCATTATTTATTTAACATGTTTGTCATAAAATCATAAAAAATAAAAAAAGAAATCACTCAGTCAATTTTAATCACAAATATTTTCATTCAATATTCATATTAAAGGTGTTCATATTTATCCAACATCATCCAAAGGTTTGCATGTTGAAAACAAAAATCGAAAAAGGATCTTACATCATTATAATGCATTTTTCTAAATTTTTACAACTATGTTCCTAATTAGTCTTGTCTCTCTCTTGATCTTCTTGTGCCAATAGGTGATGGAGCACCACTTCCAACATCTTGTGCCTGTAATAAAAAAATATCTATGTTATTCAAAATTCATATCATTTTTATAATAAATTTAAAAGTGATATACTCTTGATGATAAATATGGTTAGTGGATGAAATAAAATAGACGAAATCACTTACTAATAAAAGATTATTCAATATGCACGTGAATATCAAAAAAATATTGATAAATAGTGATTGGGGGAGATGGATCATCTAAACATTGAAGGTGGCATTTGAGGAGGTGCATTTGGTGGCCCAATCCAACCTTGATGATATGTTAATGCCATTAATAGTACCAAAAATGATAAAAACTAATAGATATTCTTGAAATGGTATGTTAATGCTATTAATTGTACTTAATGACAAGGCTAGTAACCTACTTTGAGAAATTAATTTTAAGGTTTGCCTTAAAGAACAAAATCCACATAGTCTAAGAGATTGTTGAACCATGATTATAAGAAAGAAAGGTCAACGGTAGCAATGAACAAAGATAATATTTCATAATGAACAACTAATCACTAGAACGTATAATTCATCCAATGGTTTAACACATATTTAAATTCTCTTTGCATTAAACTTTTCAAACACTCAAACTGCATTTCAATAATAAGAAATAAGGATGAAGCAATTAGAGATGAAAGACGTGGAAAAAAAAAAGGTGGAAGGGAGAGAATATATACCTTAATGCCATTACTTTATTCCATTCAAAATAATAAAATAATTATCTCTGGAATCATTCATCATGTCAAATTAAAAATAACAAATTTAGATTCACTACACAAAAGTAAAATATAGTAACTAAATAAAATATTAATTAGATTAAATAGTTTTAAGTGTGTGGTATCAGTGACACGCTTTTGGATGTTGCATTTTTTTCTTTTTTCTTTTGCATCTATTTATGTTATTCCAATTGCATCACCCCCTTCCTTTGATGGTTTTCATTATCCTACAGCCTCATCACAGCTCCATTACAACATTCATTTAACTTCATCACTCCCTACCGCTCATGAGTTTTATAAGTATGCACTGAACCCACAATTTTCGTCAGCAAACCTTGCACTTTTTTCACAATCACACCAAACTTTTAACTTAAACTTAAACTTTCAAGGGTATTTCAGTTTATCACATCCAAAACTATCTTACAGAAAACAGTAGACCAAACAAAGTAAATACAAATACATATATACTAGACAATTATGACAGTTATAAAAGTGTCGTATTATAAAGTAAATTATGACAGTTTTTTAAAGCTGTCGTATTAAAACTGTCATAATCATCTTAATTTTTTTGTAGTGAAAGAAGGAAAGAATTAAAAGAATGGGAGGGAAAAAAATAAATTAAAATTTATTAAAATTATTTGTTCATTGAAGTTTGAAACAAGCCCTTAGAGTATATGTTTAGGGTTTAATTGTAACGTCCCAATTAAATAGATAAATCCAATTTAATAAAATGCCACATACATAAATATCCATAGAGTACGGAGATTTGGGATATGAAGCACACAGTACCCCAAACATAACCATATTACATAAAAGAGGCCCCACACGGCCTAAAACAAAGTATACTGGTGAAATAATTGTACTAGGTCTTATACAGACAAGAGAATCATAACTAATAAAATCATTCAGCGATGAGCCCCATAGTGGACCCAATACCCGTCCAGTCCATCAAGCTGTAGCATCTCTAACGTCATTACCACTGCTAAGGGTTCTCACATCTGCTCACATTAATAAAATTGATGATCACACAATAGAGGAAACCACACACAACATACAAGCAAGCAAAAGGATAAGCTAGTATAAAGAAATCTTATATCACAATAGTCAACATGCAGTTTCAAAGTTAGACACAAATAACCGACATTCACACATAGATTACCAACTCATTTGAGACCCCAAGACTTGACTATTTGGATACGTAAAATGAGGCACCACCACAAGACAGTGGAATTACGTCCTAGCAATGAGGCGTCACCACGAGGCCTTCGCGAAATTACACCCTTATAAGAGGCACCACCACGTGGCCTTTGTGGAATTATGTCCTAGCCTTGAAGCACCACTACGATACTCGCGTGGAATTACATCTTTATGTTGAGGTACCACCATGAACTCTCACCACGAGGTCCATGGAATTAAGTCCAATAGGTGAGGCACCACTAGAAACTCCCATTAGGAAGGTCCATGGGATTACGTCCAACAGTTGAGGTGCCACCAAGAGCTCTCACTACAAGAGTCATGGAATTACGCCCTACTCACTTTGTACATGTTTCACCAATCAATCAGAAAGTTCCCATAATACTAATATCGTATAACAGCCAATCATACAACTCATGCTTTCCAATTCATACACAATGAAGCAACATATCATTTACATCTCAACCTCATATATTAATCAAGGCACCATCCCTCAAACTTTTCTAGTAAAGCATTCAAGTCCGGCAAACAATCAACCACAACCTTGGCCATTCAAGTTATAACACAAAACCTGCCCCAGCCTAGCTCAGGCTAGAAGACCTCGCTCAGGCGAGAGATCCTCTCACTCAGGCGAGCCCCTTCTCGCCTAGGCGAGAGCTTGAGCAGTGAAATAGTGGCTCTTGCGGATTCTCGCTCAAGCGAGTCCCCTCTCGCCTAAGCGAGATTACACTTTGCTCAAAAATGCAGACGAGTCACCTGAGCGACCGTTTGCGTAGAGAAGCTTGGGTGAGCCTCTGTTAGTCTCGCCTAGGCAAGATCTACTCGCTTGGGCGAGAAAACTAGTGCCAGCCATTGTTCCTTCATACAACAATCACGTATACACAAAAACCCAAAAGCTAAACGACCTTTTCATCAAATCACAGTAGCATATAATCCACAAAATCATACAATAGCATCAGTGCAAGCAAAAAACGAACTAGACACATGGACCCTAGCTTCCCTTACTTGGAAATAGCTAGAGGAAGGGTTGAACTCCAATAGCGGGGACGCAACAGTTCCAGGGACAGACGAACAAGCTGGAACAGAAAAGCGGAGCGAGTATTTAAAATGGTTCACAGCGAAACCCTAGCTAGGAATATGAGCATACGAACAGAAAAGGAATGAGAAAGTCGTAGAATACTTACACGAATCAAGAAGACGAAGATGGGCTCACTGGATCTAGATTGGGGTTAAACCCTAACAGAGCTCTTGGAGAGAATAGGGAGCGTGACGGCTGTGTTTTTTGTAGAGTGAAAGGAATGGGTGAGACTAGGGCAGATTAGGTCCGAGTCCTCTTTTTGGGGCAGTCCTTAGGCCCAATCGATTGGGGCAGTCCTTAAAATAAAAGACAGAAAATAAATGGGCTTTATATTAATAATAAACTTTTGGAACTTAATAAAGGTTAAAAAAAGCTTTTATTAATTAAATTCATTACTAGAACTATATTAATCTTTGATAAATACAATTTCTTTTTTTTAATGAGTGGTGGTTAAAACTCAACCACATGATAGATTAATTTAACGCGTCCTTGAAATGTAGGGCATTCGTATGTGTGAAAACTTGAATTTGTGGATTCTGATTTCACATTTTTTCATTAACTGAAAGACTTAAAGGTCAAAAGTTTGGATTTTGGAGGAAGCCAAAACTGATTTGAATACAAATTCTCTAAAGATAATGTTGGCTGGTGCGTGCAAACTGGGACTTGGGATAATGTTTATTCATAGCCACTACAAACTTTAGTTCTTTAATACTTTACCAACATAATTTTTCAATTAGACCATGTATTATCATCATGTTGATTCACCTATCTCTTTGGTGGAAAATAAAGTAACATAATCAACAAATTTATATATGTTCGGAATATGTAATGGAATTGCAAATATGAAAATAAAGAAACATTCCGTAAGAATCTAAGTTATTTTGTGCATTTATTTTTGGACAGTATATCTGCATTTGAAAAATGACCTTTAATCGTGTTTTTTCTTTTTTTACTTATGGATGTGTTGACCAAGGTGCTTCCTGGTTAAGTATTTGTGAGTGTCCTTTTCTCCGTGTGGGGTTGGTAAGGAAAACAAAGTTAGAATAATGGTCCATTTTCTATGAACTACGAAAGAGTAGTAACCGTGTATTATTTAAAGTGAGGAATGCATAGTACTCCTTTCTCCTTATCTCTATCTCTGGCATTTCCTTCTCCTTTGGAAACCATGGCAGGAGCAGACCCCGGCTGTGACAAACTCATCACAACCAAAAGATCCTTCATTAACCACAAAAGCGGATCACAGAATTTCAGTAAGACCACGATTACGAGCCCCGCGGTTGATTCTTCCTTCGTAAACACTGGATCAGGCTCACAACATTTCAGTGGCTTAACCATTGAATGTGGTCCATCTATTTGGAACACATTCACACGCTTTCTCACTGGGATATCTTCACATTTCAACCACAATGGAACCCAAGACCAGAACTTCCCTAATTTCAGCTTTTCAAAGTATCTCCAAGCCTTACCCCCGGAACAGACGGTACCTCGTCTATTCATTTTTCTCTGCTTTTAACTTTACCTTTAATTCATATACTCACTCTCTGTCATAATCTATGTTTCGATTACCATAACCAACTGAATTTTTCGTGTTATTACCTTCAGCAATTAGATATTCCTGCGGAAGACAAGTGTAAACCTCCCGAGGTGAAGAAAAAGTCTCCAAGCAAACCCAAGTCCGATGACCACAAAAATTCTACTTCCAAACAGCGCTGATGTGAGGAAGAGTACAAAACAGCTTATAACTATCAGTGAGTTTGGGAATTGAATTCGTATTTTATATGTAATGAATTGAGTAATAAATAAATAGTTTGTCATACTTCACTTTTCAGTGAAAATTTTCCCCATTCTCGTTTCTTTGTCTTTTTCTTATATCTTGTGGGCGTGGCTTTGTTGTTAATGTTTCTTTATCCATCAGTTTAAAGAAATATTATCATGAGTGTTCTCGTTTGTTCAGTGTGTAATGTTTTTTTTTTTTAAAGAAAACTATTGATAAATCGTTTACATTATATAATGTTAATGTACTATTTTACACATAATAATGTAAGGATAAACATTTCGTATAGAGTATATTAGCATCAGGATTATATTTCAAACTTATTTATTGTATTTCTAAATTTAGTACGTAATCTTAGAAAAACACCACTAATTTTTTTTGCTTATTAATATTAACAAAATATCATTAACCAATACTATACATTTTAATTATGATTTGGAACGACAAATGTTATGGTTAGGGTTCCAATATCATGATTAAAAAGTAAATGTAAAGACGGAGATAACACAAAAAATCTCATCTCTTAATGAATTATGATATTTGGATGAATGAGAAATAGTTTTAACATCACTCCTGTGAACGTTGTGTGGATGGGGGAGAATGCGTGAGTGTATTTTGTGAGAGTGTGATTTGTGGCATAAAAGCATAACCGGTTCCTTGTTTTTTTTTTTTCATATAATATATATATATATATATATATATATATATATATATATATATATATATATATATATAATAAGGAAAATGATTTTTTTAATTACTAAATTTTGACAATTTTCTCTTACAATCTTAGGTGGCATCTTCTAAGTGGTTTTTCATTTTCTTATTCTCAATATTTCAAAATCACTTAAAAGATGACACTGCATGTTATAAAATAAAGTTGTCAAAATTTAGTAGTTAAAATATCATTATCCAAGTACAAACAAAACCCAACACTTGTTATTGAAGCCACCGAACACCAAAAGAAGGAAAGCATACGGTATCTTCACTCCCAAAAAAAAAAAAGTTAAAAGATTGTTTACATTGAAACCACAGGCTAAGACAGGAAAGAAGGAACAATAACACTGCACTCCCTTCACTCATAATTTCATACGTTGCTTGAAACAGTAAAACCACATAAGCGCCTGCATGATTCATATATATGATGAGATTTTGTTAAAAAACAGAGTATGTTACAGTTATTCATCAGGAGGGGCTCATTTATACATAAAAATTTGTTCTTAAAACACTAAAGATGTGTGTGCTTCTTACCTCGCTAATACTAGTTGTTTGAACGATTATTAATCCTGGCATTGTTGAAACTCTGGGAACCACTTCCGTGGTTGTTGAAGGATTCACGAGTGATGTTTTGTTGCCCTCCTCCGTAGTTGTTGTTGCAGCCTTTATTTCCTCGCACAGAAGCGATATCAAGGCAAGAGAAAAGGTTCCCCATTGCGTGCAAGTGCTGGAACGGCCTTTTCCGAGCTCCTCTTTTACACCCTCTACTTACGCCATTAGTACCATTCTTATTTATACACATTTCAACACAAATTTAATTATTTTTCTTATAACATTAGAGGAAGATTACTCACATCTTCCCCTCTTATAAGCAAAACTATTCTTTCATACCCAATTTTTTTATCTCTATTTATTTTACAATTATTTTTCATAATTAAATATTCTAATAATAATAATATTAATAATTATAATTTATGAATTTGTAATTTAAATGTAAGAGAAAAATGAAGTATCCCTCATCTTATAAATATCATATTTATTTTAAGATGAAGACAACACGAATATATAATACATTCAAAATATAACAGAACTGTTGTCACATAAAATTTATTTTGCGACAGAATATTTGTGATAAAAATATGACGGAACTATTGTGATAAAAAAAGTTGTAGCCTTCAATTTTATCCTATTTTTCTAACAAGTAGACAAAGGAAGGAAAAAGGAGACATGGTCTTGAAAAAAAAAAATGGAGTAATACTAGGTTTGGGTGCCAATGTACATCATTATTTAGTTAAATGCTAGGCTTCTTTTTGACTGTTCAACAACTACATAACGTTCACACTATAACCTTATCTTCTTTACCATTTTATTTTCCTTCTGAGGTGGGTCGGATCATCTTCTTCAATTCTTATGTCCCTCAAGGTGGAGACACTTAGAACAAAGAATAAACTATTTTAATGTTTTCGTCTCTTTTTTTTAGAGAGACAACTAATTATGACATTTGAATTTAAGGGAAAAAGGGTTTAATATTTTGGGGGAGGAAGAGGAAAAGAGGATAGGTAATCATTTCAATCATTTTACCAATATAAAAATTATGTCATAATTTAATATATACAACTTTTATTAATATACTTAGGTTTCACATTAGCATTATGCGCGTTGTAATTATTTTTTTTATATCCATATAAGTATGCCATTTCATTAAACAAACAATTCTTGGCTGGTAACAAAAAATTAAACTAATAATTCAGTGTTAGCAGCCTCGTTATAAGACTGTATAGCAACAAATTTAGAGTTAGCAGTTTTTTTATATGTTTAATATATTGCTATATGTAACACCCCAGGTGAATATTACTAGATAAAATTCATTTTTCACAAAATATACCTTAAGAAATTCAAACATTATAATAAGTTCCCAAGCACGGGAAATTTAGAAACTTTTAACGCGTTAATTCATTTATAGTACTTCATTCTCATTACAGGTTCATAATAAAGATGACATCATAAAGTCTATTACAGAAATTCATGAAATAAAAATATGGAAAAATCTCCCATCATAAGTCCCCTGCTCCATCTCTATGCTTCGGCATTCTCACCTGAATTCACATATGCTCCCACGTAACAAGTCACGTGATCATCGCCAACCACAAACACACAAACAAGAAAAGGTGAGCTGATAAAGAAAACAATATAATCATAAGATAATAACAATTGTCCCTCACCCAATCTAACTTAGTTAATTTTAGTTTGGTAATCTCGTTATCACAATATACTTCCAATCTCATAACCTATATGAGAAAGATTCAACTACAACCTTGGTACTTAGGGATTATCATGCTCCCACGAACCTACCCGCTCGTGGTCCAACTCTATGGACCTCCCCGCCCGTAGTCCAACTCTACGAACCTGCCCGCTCGTAGTCCAACATGCGTGAACATCTACTATGAACCTCCCCGCTCATAGTAGCCTCAGGTGTCAGCTCGGAACATACGAACCTACCCACTTCGTATCCCCACACAAGAGTACAACCGATACGGACCTCCCCCCGCCCGCATCAATCACGCATCTCACAACTCTGTTACGAACCTCCCCGCTCGTAACCAATCTAGCATATCCCTGACCAAGCTATCAAGAAAAGGAAAGAAAATGTCCATGCAAATCCACCTGCAAAGGACCCCTGTCACTGCACTCCCGGTTGGCGCCTCTCTAAGAACCGCTAGGCGAACAAGCTCCAGACCGCCTGGCAGTGTCCTTCAACCGTCGGGCGCCGGTCCTCACAATCCTCTCTGCTGCATGGCTCACCGCCTGGCGGAGCTTCTCCCACCGCCAGGCGCCACACCAGTAAAGACACTCCCCTACTGGTTTATACACTTGCAAAGATTTTTATGCACATTCAACCATTAAATCTCACATCCATATCACTAGTTACAAACATTTACAATACTACAATCATCAACTCATCCAATTCACAAGCATTCAACCAAGTTAAGCACTCATTCATGAACATTGGAAGTGAAACATACACAGATCAGTCCCCAACTTGCACATGCAATACTATGACCCGAATACCATTATCAGCATTACCTCCTTTCTTTACAAGGACATTATTTTCATATCATAACTCCCAACAGATAGTTTATAACGATACTCACCACCAAATCCTTCTTATGCTCTATCTCAAACTTAATATGACACTTTAACCATTATCTATATATCATACATTTCATATACGCACGATTTCATACTGGCAATCTGAACACGCATACAATGGTACCAAAATTGTCCTGCCAGAATACTCATTCAAGTATCTAAAGTCCACATAATATAGTTCATGCATCAACCCAACCCACTGGATAACTCTTACCTCGCACAAGTACCCATATTTTATACTCACAATCATTCCCCAACACCCATACTTAAATCTTTGGTTCCCCACTATGCACCCCAACCAGTTGAACGAGTCAAACCGTCGTTGGCAGCTCGGAATCGCCTGACGGTATATCAGACACCGTCGGGCGGTGCATCAGTGACTCCAGAACCATTCAGGTTCCCTCGCCTCTGCAGAAATCTATTATCCCTAAATTTTTCCCCATTCAATTTCTCATCCCAATTCAACCACATGTATTCATACATTAACGCACACGGTTCAATTTTTATAGAAACTGATTGAGACTTCTTATTAACATATTGCCGATTCTCATACATCACAATTGACAATCGCACATAACTCCTAAAGATCATGCGTTTGTACC
>Ga0209589_1013885_pt1 | contig 10325 bp, 2 predicted proteins | sample CowpeawhiteBW_FD_187525 | JGI IMG/M metagenome (GOLD analysis project Ga0209589, IMG submission 187525) | Root nodule microbial communities of legume samples collected from California USA - Cow pea white BW (SPAdes) (version 2) | ecosystem: Host-associated > Plants > Roots > Nodule | place: USA...
CTATTTGACACATTTTTGCTTTAATGTTAAGTCAAATACTATTGTGAAACGCGCTTGAAATGTCAAATAAACTTAACAAAATTGGATTAAAAGGACTAAATCCACGTATTTCAAAAGATGAAGGACTAAATTGGTTCAAAGTTTCAAAATGGACTAATTCCAAAATTCACTGAAAGTTAAGGGACCAAAAACATATTTAACCCTTTTCTTTAACATACGTGAATTCAATGTTTTTTTCTTCTTATGTATGAGAAGGGAGGTGTGTATACTCCCTCTATTCAGTCTATGTGTGTTTATATTTTTTTTTTTTATAATTTTTCAAATTCACTTTCATTTATATTTGCAAAGTAATAGTATAGTTTTATTTCAATATCATCCCAAATAAATATTTACAATAAATTAAATCCTTTTATGCTATGAGCTGAATACATGGGAGAAATTCTACAATTATGGGTGCATTACGCGAGTTTATTAAAAGATATGTCATAACTATTATTTAAATGTGCAATAATTACAAATCATTATATGTAAGAATACTTTAATTAAAACTGTCTATTCACTAATGTATTTATTATTTTTTAATGTTTTAGAGAATATTACATCATAGATATAATAAAATGAGAAGTAAGGAGTGTAAAACTTTAAAACGTATTTGAGATCAAAAGATTTTTGTCATTGGATTCCATGTCATCTCATCTTTAATTAATACACAAACTCAGCTTTCTGTCAAACTATGACACTAGAAAGAAAAAAGAAGAAGGTATAGGAAGAAATGTAAGGTTCTCTAGTGAACCGATACTCTAACAAGCACAGATAGAGAATAACATAACAAGTGTTTTCATAGATTTAACCAAAAGTAATAAAAGTTAAAGAACACAGGAATTGCAGTGTGCATTTTCCAATATCAAGCATAAAACACTTTTCTGCATAAAAATATTGTCCTATTTTGAAATGAAAACATAAGAATATAAGAAATGAAACGAACCTGCTTGATCATAGTAGCCAGCTTCCCAGTAGCGAGCATAACATTGAGCCAAGAACACATCAGCTGATGCTGCTGAACCACAAATGCTCCTAAGCTTTCCCACTGCTGCTTGAAGGCACGAGGAGCAATCAGCCACACTCAAATCTCCCAAACACAGTGCAAACCCTTCAACAAAACCAGAACTACTCACTCCAAATCCATTCACTGCTTGCAAATCAGAAAGAACATCATCCCTACGCCTCAAGAACTCAGCATCACTTGTCACCGCTTTACTACACTTCTTGTACCAAAGGCTCGTGTCAGGTTTTCCAAGGAAATCACCATGCTCATATCTGATATAACACCCTTCAAGTTGCAGAGATGCCCCTAGTGCCAAGGGACACACCAACCCTATCTGGTCAACACAACTTTTAACACATTTTGAGCATTCATTTGGCCTCAAATCACTCCTGCACTGGTATAACCCGTATATGGATCCCTCTGCTGGTGATGAGCTTCCATTTCCAATAGCAAAGCTGTTGTAGGAATTCTCAGAAGATGAACCAGAAACTGAAGACAAGAAGGAATTGAGGTTCGCTTCAAAGGGTGTGTTTGGTTGGTATTTTTCTTGAGAGCACCCAGCATAAATGAAGATGTGAGCTCTGCTAGTGTAGCCTAAGGCATTAGGAATTGAAGAAAGGAGAAATAGCAGATATGAGAGTTTCAAAGCTATAATGATTCTATGAGTTGAGTCTAGTTGAAGGGTTATGAACATTTTTTTTTTCCTTGTTTACACTCTCAATGCAAACTTAACTTTCTTTCATGGTTATCACAATTTCAAAGTGAAGTGATGACTGCTTTTTTGGTCGTTTCTCACGTGATGCCTTTTCCAACTTATGATGTTAATTAATGCTATATTTAAATACTCATTCACTTTTACTTTACATGAACTTTATAAACCGGTATTACTGTTCTTTATTTTACAACATCATATTGAAGATAAAATATGCTCTTAAGATCACTTTCCGTGATTAAGTATGTTTTTTTTTCGGTCAAAATGAGAATTAATTTATTTTTGAAATTTTGATTTAATTTAGTTATTCTAACCAACTTTTGTTAAATTTATTTGACGTTAAAAAAATTAAATCTATATATTTCTAAAGTTGAAAAAATAAATTAGATTAAAATTTTAAAGATCGACCAACTCCCTCCTTCACGGAAAAAAAAGTTAAAAGACCAAAAAGATTAATCTCTTGAATATAATATCAACTTACTTATCACTTCTGATCTCTGACATCCAAAAATAGTACATAAACAAGTCCTATATGATTCATGGCATACCGCATATGTTGTTGAATTATGAATTACAATGAGAACTTTCAGATATTATCTTTAGATAATAAATGAATATATTCTCTACACTTTCTCTTCAAACTGTAAAATCCCCATTGAGGCATTGACATAGATGAGTCATACCATATGTTAGAAGGTACTCAAGATCTTGAGAAAAAGAAAGACATCAATAATAAGCCAATTTTATGGCAATAATTGGATAGTTGGTATCGTTGTTTACTGTTTGTTAATTAAGTTCTCTTTATCTCTTTATAATTTCATATTTTCTCAATTTACTTGCCTATTCACTTTTTGTATAAAATATTTTTGTAATTTTCTTAAAGAATGAGATAACTTGCGTGGTTTTTCTTGCTCTCTTGAGAATCTAATGATGTGGGATCATTATGATATGCTCATGTGAATACAAAAATAGAGAATTGTTTGAATCTTAATTCTTGAAATTAGTAGAACTATCATTTACTCTTCGTCCTTTATGATGCAAAGGATGCATTTGTGCTTTATCAGTTCACATCACCACAAACTGAATATGTAGCAGAATTGAACATTTTGAACAGTGAAACACCAACCAGAATGTTGTGTAAAAGGAAACCCCATTAGAAATTGTCTCTTGTTTTCGTTCATGTCCTTATCATCATCCTTTTATTTGAATTGTTTCTTTGTAAATACTAAGATACTATGTGACATCCAACTTGAGAATCATCGGACTGTCCAAGATTTTGGAAACGAGTAACCTTCAATTTTCCAGCTAAGCATGTACTATGTTTAAGATTTTATGTCGATTATAAATAAAATTAATTTACAATATTTAAGTTGGGATAAATTTTACCTTATTAACCAATTTTTTAAGATTAAGTTAATTTAAACTTCACTACCATAAGATAGTATCAAAATCATTTTTTAATATGGTATTAGATCGAGTTTGTTAAACTTATCGTCATCCTTTATCACACTCTTTTCAATTTTCACGCTCTTTTCACCTTGCTAAATTGGTTTTATAAGATTGGATTAAACTTAAATTTTATTGTCTTAGGAGCAAAATCTTTGATATGTGTCCAACTAGCCACTATGAAATTAGGATTTGTGATTGTGATTATTAAAGATGGAAAGGGAAGTGAATTGTCACTCTTGCCTAGGTTGTGAGTGTTTGTCCTATTGAATTCGTTGGTGAAGAAGATCCACAAAATCTAGTCCAATTTTATTTTTGTCTCACAATATCATAATTCTTAAGTGAAAAATTAGCTTATGTTCTCTTTATATGATGCACATAAATAGAAAAGGGTTCTCCAACGGAGTTGCAACATAGTAATTGTTATGTTCTTTACATGCTTCTAATCTTACAAAAGCGGCTTATAAGATATGGTTTGCATCCATTTATATATTATGAATTGGCCTTATTTCTAGTTAATGTGAGACTTTCAACCCACTCTCATGTTGACTCTAACTCATGAATCTGATATCATATTATGAAGTGAACTTTAAACCTAATTCAATCTTACAAAATCAACTTGCAATGTGAGATTTGCATCTATTTAAATATTGTGAATTGACTTTATCTTTGATCAATGTAAACTTTACACCTAATTCAATATTCTTGTAAAGCGAGGTTTGTACCTACTTAAATATTATGAATTGGACTTATCTTTCAACGTGGACTTCCAACATTTTTTTGTAGTATAGAATTTGTAATAGAAACTTGTATAGGAGATTATCTCTCTTTTGCGATCTCATGATTTGCTTAGGAGTGAAGAACATATTTGGTTATGGTGGAATGGGAGCTGCGGATTAGTCATAGTGTGAAGTTTCTTTTTGTCCATAACTTATGACTTGGTCATTGTTTCAATTTTCTTGAAGGATAATTACAATACTAATTTCCTACCATACAATGCGAGTTGTAATAAAAGAAAAATACTAAAGTCACAAGAAAACATTAAATGAGCCGGTCTAAAAGATCGTAGTTATAACATGTTAGGTATAATATTTTACGTGTACATAAACTTTAGTGTAATTGCTCCTATTTTAGACAATATACTGAATTGACATTTTAAGAGAATATTTTCGACATGAAAATAAAGTCTTGTGAAATTAATAGGAAACTCATGTTTCTTTTGGTTATCTTAAATAAAATAAATAAATAAATAAATAATATCCACAATAAATATATATATATATATATATATATATATATATATATATATATATATATATATATAATTATTACATACATGAATCCAAATAAAAGAATGAAATTGAAATTTTTGGGAAGGAAATAAAAAAAGAAGTTTGCCCAGTTTCATCAAAAGTATGTTCTTGTGCTCTTATAGGAGCTAGAGAAAGGAATGAAATCTTCTCAAAGCCAGGGGAGGAAATTTGGGTATATGGATTTTGAGAGAAAGTAGAAGAGTTAAGGGAAAAAAAATGAAGAGTTATGGATTTGCCATGTTCTTTGGTGAATTCCTATTTGCAGCCCAACTTTTTAATAAACCTCACCCTTCTCATCATCCTATCTCTTTTCTATTAAAGTCCAAACCAAGTCCAGTTCCATTTAATAATCATACCGTCCATAACTGGTATTCTCACCCTCAAATAATATCTACCACTACTCACAAAATTTCAAACACATAATTAAATAAATTAAAGTCTAACATACATTAAATATAGTTATCATTGTAATTAATGATCATACACTTATATTAAGGCAGAAAACGAGTCTTTACGTCACTTTACCATTATGGTTAGAGTTCAATCCCTTATTTTTTAGTATGAAAAAAAAATTAAAAGTTAGAAAAAAATGTCCACCTATTTAATGTTTACAAACTTTTGAGGGATATTGGTCTTCATGTTCGATATGATACTTATTGATAATGAAAAAAAAAATGACCATATGTAAGATTTATAGACTAAATTTCAATATATTTATATAGTAAAAATATAAAAGATTTAAAAATATAAATATTCGAACAACTTCATTTAAAATTATGATAGACAAACAAAAGATAATAAAAATCTAAAAGGTTTAGATAAACTAAAATAAAATCAATACAACTTTTAATACGTAATTGATTATAACTTTCTGTCCTCCTATATTATGGTTGAACATCTTCAAGCTGATATTGATGTATTAAAAAAACAAATTTAAAATTACATTTGTCAACTGGATTTTTAAAAAATATTTTGAGATACTACAATAGATTTGTAAAAATTTTAAAGATACCAAATATATAAAATATACTAAAATTAAAAAAAATATTTACGCCACTAATTTACATATTCACATATATAAAAAAAAAAAATTGGATGTTCACGCCCCTCTATATAGTCTTCTAAGATATAAAGTAATTTATATGAATGTTTAAATCCCTTTTAACACAAAGAGAAAAAATAAATGTAATTGAAAACAAACAAAAAAAAGTCTAGCAACTAAAAAAATAGTTAATGAAAGTTTCGTGGTTTAGGTGAAACTATTTGATAGGGATAGTATTAATATCCAACAAAAAGTGACATGAAATAATTCATTGAAATTTCTAAATTTTTTTCTTATAAGTTGTAAAAGAAATCAATTGAATACTACAACTTTTGTATTGTCTATGAAAAAAAAAAGACTTTTAAAATTCTAATATGACATAATTTTATAAGAAGAACGATAGACCATATTGAAAATTCAAAAAGATTGCATCCATTTTCCAAGATATTGATTCTTAATAATATATTGGTTAGTCTCTAAGGGTGGCTTAAAAGTGTGGATTAAAGGGTGAATTAATTATGTGACGACATTTACTTCTACTTTAGAAGTGATTAGTTGAAAAAAGCTAAGTTATCTAGAATTTCGATTACTTGAAATTTGGAAATAGTAAGCAGATTCATGCGTGTGGGTGACTAGATCCACTAGTTAGTGGTTGATGTGGAAAAATCATATGCCAAACTAAATTAAGAGATTGTGATGTGGAAAAGAATAAGGACAAACAAATATGAAAAAACCTAATCATACAAATGTGCATCAAAGGATTCAAATTTGTAATCCTTTCAATTAAGATATTTCCATATATATATTGTCCTAAATGTGACAAACATTTTTTTTCTCTTCAATTTAAGTCTAACTTGATTTTTTTTATGTAATTGACTTTAAAAAAGTGGTCAAAAAAGTATGAAATTAATAAATGGTTATGAATTAAAGTAGCTTTAAGTAAATTAGACATCAAAGGAATAAAGTTGATGTTTTTAATAATAAATGGGCTGAATTAAATAAAAAAGAAGAGAAATAATAAATTTATCCTTAATTAATTTGTTGGGAATTTTCTTACTTGCTACCACTAACTATGAGGTCTTGGTAGTTTCTAAGTAGAGTGCCTACTATTGTTTAATCTTCCAATAAGATGGCTTCATTGTTACTTTATATTGCATTCTACACCTCTTCAAGTTGAACACTTCATCCTACTTAGAATGCAACATAGATCTCAAAGGATGGTTTTGTTAATGGGGTTAGTTTCATTTTTTAAACTATTTTATATTTAGAGTTATTCATGTTTGGTTCTACTAGGTTAGGGTAGGAGTGAAAAGAAAAAGAACAAATTAAAAAAAAAAAATAATAATAATAATAAACACACACAAAAAAAATACTTCTTAATCTTCCAAACAAAAATTAGAAAGTTTGCACAAAACACTTATATGATTGATTATGTTTAAAGAATTAACTAAATATTTAATATATAGTATATAATTTATCATGTTATAAATATTTAATATTTACGTTGTGTCAAATAAAAATTTTAATATTTTACTCATATTTATAATAAAATAAAAATGTTAATAATAAATAAAATATATTTCACTTTTCATTCAATTCTTTTTTTTCTTGTTCCACTTTCTCACTTTACATCATTCAATTCAAACAAGAGATAAGGAAAATACGCGATTAGGTTTTATTGCTTTATATCATATATAACATTTTGATATATAAATTAATATAATTTTTATTTAAATTTTATATTAAAACTGTTAAGTAATTGTTTAATACTAATCTCTTATCTACCATGTTAATTTATAAAGAAATAACTCCTATTGATTGTGTTTTTTTTTTTGTCTTAAATCACAAACATAACGTCTTGCTTTTTATCAATCCAATAGTTTAGTTATTTATGATATTATAATTAGGTTCTCTTTGGACAAATTTATGCATAAACATTTTTAGGGAAGAAAAGGAAACATGTGTTACAGAAAAGGAATGTGTTCAAGACATAGCTACTAGTTTTTTGTGTCTTTGTTCTGTTTTCCTATCATAACATTTTCAAATTTATTATTGGGTTACAATTAAATGTTTCTACTTTTTTATCTTCTTTAAATGTCTATTTTTTATCATAGATATACTATTTTCTATATATTTGTGTTTTTTATTGTACATTATGAAATTGAGATGGTCTGACTCGTGCATATCGATGCCATCCAGAATTTTCTTTAAATAAATTTATTTTAATTAATAAGTACGAAGGATTATCATATAATTAAAAATGTTGGACTTAATTAATGTAAGTCCATTCAGATAAAAGTTCATTAAAATAATATAAATAAATATTATGCAAGAGATAAAAGATTGTTCATTTTATTATTGATTTGATCATGTCTTTATAGGTTCTAAACGACATCTCCATCCAAAACTAGCTCAGATTCAAAAAACTAGAGAATCTAAGACTTGAAGAATAAAATGAAGAGTCTATCTCAAACTTGTAATGACATATTTATCTTCGTAAATGTAAAACTATAAAAAATAGCATTTTAGAAGTGATAGTCATTTAAAAATAATGGAATTCGATTATTTTAATATTAAAATATTTTATTTTAAATAGTTTTGTTATAAACGAGTTTTATTATTTTAAAACATGTCATTTCTCTAGAGACCACTTTTGTAGAGTTCTTTGACTTCTCTTTAGGAGTTCTCGTTCGTTGTTTGCGTGATTGAAGATTTGGAACTGTAGGAGTGATCCTCACGGTGAACTCTTCAATTTGGACCGATCATTTTCTCCATTCGTGTAAGGTTAAGTTTAAGCTCTTTTTCCTTGGCCTTCTTCTAGTTTATGTTGCATGTGAGGCTTTTTTGCATGCATGTGTCGTTTTAATCTTCTATATGAGTCTTTGTTGATCAGTGATCATAACGATAGGTCCTAGTCATTATTGTGTAGATAGAGCATCTTGTGTGGTTGGAGGTAGTTTGGTGTTTCAAGAGTTGTTTGAGTTGTCTTTTATAGGTAAGGCAATCTATGTTTCTGTTGAATTTTTTTGTGTGAGTTGATCATCTTGGTAGTTAATTGTGATGTGGCGTGTTAAATTGAATAATTGTATGTTGAACTATTTGATATTAAATATGTGTTTGGTCTTAATTTGGGAAAAAGTTTTATCTGTGTTTTAAGTGCTTGGGTATCAATTTTAAACTCTCTAAAACCTTTTGGATTAAAAAATATTAAAGGAAAGGTGTCCAATTAGTCAATTTCACAGGATCAATTTTCCCCAAATTATTATTTTTGATACACTATTGGGCGTCGTTACGATGTCGTCGGGTGGTATGCCACTGACTTGGTGTCGTTGGGCGCCACTTTTGGACCGCAAAGCACTAGAAGTCAGTGGGTTTAAGGAGGCTGAGCGCCACTTTTGGACCGTAAAGCACTAGTATCGAGCACCACCCTATTTTTCTAGTTTGCGTCCTCTCGGTAAAATGAAGATTCTTGCTTCGTTAGATCGAGCTGAAATTTTGACAACTAATCCTAGACACGTGATTCTTCAGTCTGATAGGTAGGATGTTTTGAAGTTTGTGGTTAGATAAATGATTTTCACCATTTTGATATACTTTGTGTGTGTGTGTGTGTGTGTGTGTATATATATATATATATATATATATATATATATATGTATATATATATATATATATGTATGTATGATATTGTAATTGAATGTGATGAATTAAGATTATATGAGAATATGATGAATGAGCTATGTATGATTGTTTGGTAAGAGGAACTTTGTGTGAAATCATGTTTTATGGAAAAGTGATGAGGTTGTAAATACAAAAGTGAACCAATGGAATGAAATAGTTAAAGATGAATTTCATCCTTGTTTTGAGTCTTGGCTTCTAAGGAAGAAATACAATCCTCACTAGTAGATTTTTAAGCATTTGCTAGGGATATGTATGATCAAAAGTTATCCTATACTCTACTAGGTTTATAAACTCATATACAGTGTCGTGGCCTAAGTGGTGAGAGTTAAAGGTGTTGACAAAAAGAAGAAGATGAACATCTTCCTCCAATAAGGAGTTTTGATGATGATGATGATGACTTATGAAGAAGTATGGAAGACTTGATGATGCATGGAAAAATGTTGAAGACTTAAAAGAATGCTTCGATTCAAGAGATACATTGAAGACTTATGGGTTTAGTTATTTAGGTTTTGTAATATGTGTATGTTATTTGGAATAGTTAAATTAGTATGTCAATAGTCAAAAGGCAAAACCCATGTAGTAGAGCACTAAGAGAATTTTATTTATTTGCAAAACTCACTGGAATAATCGATTATTCTTAGTGATAATCGATTATCTCAATTAAAACTGATTTTTGAGAAAAGCCTCTGGAATAATCGATTATCACTACTGATAATCGATTATCACCTGCTGATAATAGATTATCCTGACTGATAATAGATTATCACAGCAAGAAAAATATTTTCATAAAAGTTTCTGTGATAATCGATTATCACTTATGATAATCGATTATCTATGACAGTTGTGACTTAACTTTTCATATTCTTAACCTAATTTCTAAATAGGCTTCTATAAATAGAGTGGTAGGCTTTCATTATCAAAATACAGAAGTTAGAGAAGTCTGAGTACTTGAGAACTCTCTATGGGAAGGCTTTGAAAAACCTAGTGTGGGTAGAGCGATAACTTTCATCAAGTGGGATCTTGAGTGATTGAGTGTTGTTGTTGTTGCTAGGAGAAGCCGATCATCCTTTGTGGGATTCAAAGGAGGTG
>Ga0209589_1013886_pt1 | contig 10325 bp, 7 predicted proteins | sample CowpeawhiteBW_FD_187525 | JGI IMG/M metagenome (GOLD analysis project Ga0209589, IMG submission 187525) | Root nodule microbial communities of legume samples collected from California USA - Cow pea white BW (SPAdes) (version 2) | ecosystem: Host-associated > Plants > Roots > Nodule | place: USA...
ATAATATTATGTTTTCTTTACCGTAATTTTTTTTCTTTTATAAAAATTAATATTGAAGTAGTTAGAACACGGGTACGGGTATGGGTACGAGATTATACCCATTACCCGGTGGGGATGGGGATGAGACAAAAGTTTGATACCCGTTGGGTTTGGGTAGGGGGATGGGGATGGGGATGAATTTTTTCTGCGAGGATAGATATGGGATAGCGAAATCCGTCCCCACCCCACCCCACCCCGTTGCCATCCCTAACCATAAAGAGTCAAACATAAAAAAGTTTCGCTTATTAATAAAAATGTAACCATATATTTTGTAACATCCTAGCCGGATATTACTAATTTAAAAAAGATTAATTCACCATTAATTAATAATTTGGTAATTAATAAATTGTTTCCCCAAAACGCAGAGAAATTAAAAACCTTTACTAATCATGCCATAACTATAATATCTGAAAGTAATTTATTACAAAACGAGTTCCAAATATTGTTTAAATCATAAAACTATAAAATAGTAAATCAAATCGTCAAAGAACCTCACTCTTTGGCTCCCACACTTTTGCGCTATGCATCATTAGCTCTACCTAAAATATCATTTGCTCTTATGTAACAAGTTACATGATCATCGTCAAACACAAACAGATAGGGTGAACTCAATATAATTAAACATACTCACAAAATTATAAAATCCTCACCCAAAGCATAATCATAAATCCCAGAACCTTCCCTGAGAATTATTCTTTATGCACTAGCAATCATGACCAACCACCATATTAATTGAGCTTCTACACACTTTGATAATGATCTTAAGATAACACTTGCTCCCACGACTACAAGCCACAACTCGTAGATCACACGTGCGAAAATATCATATTACGAACTATCATCCCTAACGCCAAGTGAAGTTCCCCAATACAAACCATAATTCGTATTCTCAACACAAGATTCACAACATCACAGGCCGCTACCCGTGAATGCAAATCAAATGGAGTCAACCAATTCGAGCCACAACTCGTATACTCACACTGGATTTTCAATATCACTAAGCCAATAACTAAGATCGTCACGCGTTTACTCTCCATTCCAAGTCACAACTCAAGGAATAACATCAATAAGTTCCATACTCAAGATACACAAAAAACGATGAAGAAAAAGATAATTAAAAACGAAAAACTAGACAAAACTTTTTTTGGTAACTTTTTTAACAAAATAGCAAAGATTTGCAAAGAAACTTGATGAACTATAATAAAATATTAATAAAAATTTACAATTACCATATTTTTTCTTTGTTTGCAACTGGATAAATTTAATTCACAAATATCAATAAATATAAAATAAATATAACTAATAAAATAATATAATATAATAAAATAATAATAATTATTATTATTTACATAATAATAAAATAATTACAAGAAAATAATAATAATAATAATTAATTATATTTTTTTATTATTGTAACATAATATATAAAAAATGAATCAATTAATTAATCATATATATATATATTATAATGATAATATATATAATAAAAATTATATACGTATATAATTTTTATTTTTTAATAATAATAATAATATTATTATTATTAGAATTAGTGAGAAACACAAATTAAAATAATTGTGGTTTTGTAATATGTTATATGTAAATTTTTTTAAATAAATAAATTATATAAAATGAAATAAATTTAAATAGAAGTAGAGATGTGTTTTGTTTATTAAATTAAATAATGTATATTATAAATTATTTCAAGTTATCATCGAAAATATTAATAAATTATTTTAAATTATTAATGATATTATTAATAAGTTATATTTTTATAATTTTAAATAACAATTTTAATTTTATTTTATCATTATTTTTCTTATTTATATTATATTTATTATGAAGGGTAAAATAATAATCGTACAATTTAATTTATTAAAAATAATTATTAATGATATTATTAATAAGTTATATTTTTCTAATTTTAAATAATAATTTTAATTTTATTTTAACATTATCTTTTTATTTACATTATATTTATTATGAAGAGTAAAATAATAATCATACAATTTAATTTATTAAAAATAAAAATTTATTAAATTTTATCAATCACATCATATATAAATTGTCATAAACTTTTCACTCACATCACTTAAATCACATAATTTTTCCTTTAATTCAAACACTTTCATTTTCACCTATAAATTAACTCAAATTAAGGCAAATTTACTCTTCCAGTTCCATACTTCAATCCAAACACAATATAAGACAAAATTAATAAATTTTCACCGATCATCTCACTACACATTTATTTCCCATTTACCCTAAAAAAAATTAAATCTGGCATAATAACTTGATAATTACATAAATAAATTAATATTAATTTACTATTCACCATCCCGTAAATATTTATTGTTTGTAAGTTTTCCTTTTTATATTATATTAATCCAATAGTCTTCATGCACCTGTAAAAAAGTGGTTCTTTGTAATATAATTTCTAGTTCCCTCACCATAAACATGCTTCATCTTCAAACTTATAAATATTATTTCATTATAAGCTCTAGATTTAGTCATGAGACCTCGATAATATAAAAAGTGTTTTTAAATTAACTTCCATCTATTATTAAAATTTGAAACGCTAAAATTCAACAATTATCAAAATTGTTGGAGTAAAAGTTCCATCAACACAAAATTAAAAAATAATTCATATTTTTAATTACATGAGGTAAACTCACAATTCCCACATTCTTAAAATAAACAATAATTTTATTAGACACATCCTATTTAGTCTAAATTTAAAATTCAGTATATAATACAAAAATAAAACAGAAAAAAAAGGTGAGGATGTAACTTGATTCTTTTGTATAAAAAGGATTCAAAGAAAATATATTAATCAAAATAAAAAAAAGGACTTTGGTATCCACAAAAGAACATCGTGACAAAGAGACTCTGAATGGCTTTTCTTCTGTTTTTTCGCTGGCTGCCACTGCTTCCTTCCATCATCGTGGAAACTTCCTTTTGCATATGCGTCCAAATCCAGCCAATTTCTTGTTTATCATATGCTAATTTCAAAGAAACTCCAACTATCGTAAATTTCAAACATTACTACTTTTTATTTGACTTCTCATTCTCCAAATTCAATGATATAACACCACCATTCACCATGCTAAACATTTTTCTTTTATAACAATTGCATTCTCATGAGTTAAGTTTGATATGATTGGTCAAGTTTAAACAAAAATAGTTTCTAGTAATCCATTTCTGTGATTGATCATAACAATAATCACTTTTTTAAATACGAGTATGTTTGCTTAAGTGGGTTTCAAATTAAATGATATATGTAGAAATAAGTTTATTAAACAACATAAAATATAGAAAAATAATTTAATATTACTTTTTTTGCTAAGAGACCCTAATAATAGAACTTTTTGAGGTAGCTTATTTATCAGTTTTTTATAGATTGTTTTTCTCATAAGTAAAAACTAAAATTAGAGTTAACGGTTAACATTTTTAAAATATATAAAATATTTTTACCAATTAATTAATTTTAGTTTATAAATTCATGATTTTATCTTTATTCATTTTCTTGAAAACAGTTTATGTAAAGACTCGACCAAATAGGTCTTGAAGTTAATTTCGATCAGCACTGAAATAAATAGACGGTGTCATGTTTCGCATTAAATTTCGAAGTAATTAATGAAGAAGGTACAGATAAAAGAAAAGATGCATGCAACGTGTTGAAAATATGAATATATACATTATATTTGTATTTATTAAACGTTATTTTGTTAAAATATTTAGTTTACATAGTTAAAGATGAAAATAATAAAATTGAAAAAGCTAAACTATGATTAAAGAAAAAGTGTTGTGAGTGAAAATGGAACTAGATAAAGGCAAATGAAAGGGTATAAAAACATGATAGGTTTATTCATTATAATAATTAAAGATAAAGAAGACTGAAAGACCATAAAAAAAGAAAGAAATAATTAAAAAGGAAAAGAAGAAGAGAGAGAAATAGAGGAATATCAAGTGGGTGAGGAGATTCGTTTTCAGTTGGAAGCATCTCAGAGCCAATGGAGTGGAGGCGTCGGACCAAGAAGCAGGTTCAGGCTCAGCCGCGGTTGGAGCGCCTCAACGCCAAAAAGGGCTTCAATTACGAACCACCACCGTCTCCGCCGTCTCCTTCTTCAACCTCTTCTTCATCTCATTTCGATCGCCAAACCAGCTTCCGCCTCTACGGCATCGACGGCGAGTTCGACCGCATCTTCCAGACCTTGGGTCTCTCCGGCCCGGAAGACTTCGCCATCCCAACCGCTGACTGGGAAGCCCGCAAGGCCCGCGTTGCTTCCTCCAACGCCCCCGGGCCCACCCCCACCCCTAACGCGGTTATCCACTCTTCTACCGAGATCCACCCTCTTTCCGTCACCGCTACTTCTGCGGCTACCCTCCAAGACGATGTCGTTTCAGTTCACGTTTCCGTTATTGGTTCCTCCCCTTGGTCCTCCGGGGAGCATGACGCGGGTAGGGGTAGTGTCGGCAGGTTGAGGAACGGAGAAAGGAGCGTGCTTTTCACCGATTCAGGTTCCTTCACTACTTCCCACGATGATGACAGTGACATTGGCGGCGAGAGGGTTAGTTCGGTTTCTAATTCCGCCGCCCCGGATGAGCTGGTTGTGCCTTTTGTTTCCTCCTTTTCCTTTGAGTGGTTCAGACGGACTTTCTCCTCCTGGCAAAAAGGTGACGTCTTGGGAAATGGGTCTTTCGGAACCGTCTATGAAGGCTTCACTGAGTGAGTGTTTCCCTTTTTGTACTTCACTCTTTTATTAGTTGGTGGCTTATTTAATGACTTGGGTTAAACCCTTCTGCTAATATCTGTTTGGGGTAGTAGTTATTTGTCGGTGTTGTTTGGACTTACTTCCACTTTTAAGGAAACCCTGATGACCTTAGTTTCTTTACGGTTGTTGGCATAATTTAAATACCATTTTTGCGCTCGGATTGCATTCAATTTGCACATTCTACCAGTCAGAAAATATTATAGATGAAATCTTATAGTTGTGATAAATTCTTGAGCACCATTTCATGCTTAATTGTGTTTGTAAGAGTTGTTATGAAGATCCCACAACATATGTGGTCAAGTTATAGTGAATAAAATATGCCCAAATTATAGTATATAAGTGGATGCACATCTTATCTTGTAAGTCAATTTTGTGTGATTGAGTTAGAATTAAATTTCACTTTGTTTAAGATGGTATGGTAGTCTTTCAGAGTCTAGTGAAGTTTGTTGGGTCTATATACTATCACTCACTGTTGAGTTTCTCCTAGTTTCACACTCAATCTCCAGTCCTCAGTCTGAGGGTTTGTGTTGAAGATTCTACTCGACGAGAGATATAGGCAAACACTTCACTCTATAAGAACTTTGAATATTTCACCCCTTTAGAGAATTTGACTAACCATGCAAGGATATATATCTATTATATAGTAATGAATCACCAAATGACTATTTTTGGTTCAGCTTAGCTTTATCTTAAGATGCACTTTTGATCAGTTAGTCAGCTTTTAAAAATTCTTATAACTTGATACGGCCTCCTAGTGAGTCTTGTTGGTTATCTCCTTTTGGAAATGTGACTCTTTATAGTTGGCATATGATAAACCACAACTGTTGTGGTGCCAAAATTAGGACAGGAGACTATTTGGAAATTATCTAAGGATTAAGGAGGAGTTAAAGATGTTGGAAAGTTGGTTTACCTGGTTTAATGGAGTGTGTCAGCTCTGTCTTTGTACTGGCCGTCTGTTGGCTTTGGTTTGCAAAATTTATTTGTGGAAGATACCGCAATGGAATATCATGTAGGAAACAAAGAATCCAATTATTTTATTATCAAGCTTGTTTCAAACAGACCATTCAGAGGTCCAGTTTTTTAGTTTTATAGTTTACATTGTTTTTATAGTGTTAACGTTTTCATTTTCTTTTTCTGTAGTGAGGGATTCTTTTTTGCGGTGAAGGAGGTGTCTTTGTTGGATGAAGGTAATCAGGGAAAACAGAGCTTTTTCCAACTTCAGCAGGTTGGGGCACCCGAGCTTTTCATCAAGACTTATGATTTTATCATTAATTCTTGTATGGAAGTATTCTTATATATGATTTCTCTGGCCTTCCTTTCAGGAAATATCTCTTTTGAGTAAGTTCGAGCATAAAAACATAGTTCGATATTATGGCTCGGACAAGGTATGCTGTGTTGTCTAGGAAGCAAGTCTCTTTTATTCTGAAAGAATATGAATTCTAGGAAGAACATTTGCGTTTCCATCACTTGGGTAAACAAGCATTTACTTGCCTGAAAATCTCTTTGTTCATTAAGCATCTTGGGAATTGTGGCAAGTCTAACAAATTGTTTTTTTTCTACTAATATGTATATGGAAGGAGGAAATGATGTCATTATGTAACAAAAAAGAGGGAATGAAATTTAACGTTCTTTTGGAATCGTACATAAAAGGCAACAGAACATAAAATGTTTAATTCCCCAATCAGTTTAAAGTCAGTATGTCACTAAGCTTTTGTAGACCAAGTTGGGCGTTCTAATTATTTCTTTTGAAAAGTAAATTAGGGATTTACTCAATTTTTTGTTGTTTTATTAAATGAATTACTTTTCTTATGTTTTTATTGATTCTCTATGTTATTTACATTTGAATTTGATATTTTGCAGGACAAAAGTAAATTATATATCTTCCTTGAGCTTATGTCAAAAGGGTCATTAGCAAGTCTCTATCAAAAGTATCGTTTAAACGATTCCCAAGTTTCTGCATACACAAGGCAGATTTTATGTGGCTTGAAGTATCTTCATGATCATAATGTGGTTCACAGGTAAATTTCCTATCATGATACTGAGCAATAATTGTGCCTATGATAACAAAACTATCATTTGATTGAGTTCCATGAGTAAGTTTCATGGTTTGGTTAATGATGTCAAAAGTGATTTGTGAAAAAGGGTCAACATGTTTTTGTTTCGTTTGTAATATTACAGGGAAAAATATTCTGGATACTAATGGGTTCTTCACAACTACTGTCAGTGTATGTCTATGTTTGTACATATGTGCATCTAACTGGAATTTTATACCGGATTGAAACTGGATGAGAACAGATATGTATGACCATGACATTTAGAAATCCAGCCTCTATGGTGTATTTGAAGCTTATTAAGTAGACTTGTCTTGCATGATCTAGTTTTCAAAGTATACTGGGTGTGGAACTTATTATCATAGTCTGGCATGCACTGCAAATGTATCGAAGTTAAAATATGATGATTTCCTTTAGATATAGCCTTGGATTTTGTTAAATGGGAAATTTAAAAACTTATTGCAACTTAATCTATGAATTTAAAAATTTGAAAGTGAAATGGGGATGTGTACGAAGTAACTTGAGAAAGTTGGACGCAGTGCTTGGAAATTCACTTCTGAATATTTGAATTGCCGTTGATTTTCTATATTCTGAATATTTCAATTCAAATGTTCAATTTTAAAGGGACATCAAGTGTGCTAATATACTGGTTGATGTAAGTGGGGCTGTCAAGCTTGCAGATTTTGGGTTGGCAAAGGTACCCTTAAACAAAGCTAAATTTCTCTTTTCAGCTTCTTATCATGCATAATCTAAATACTTGCTTGTAAACTGTAACCATTTAATTTATATTTTCTTACCCTTTTCAGGCAACAAAATTTAATGATGTTAGGTCAAGCAAAGGCTCCCCTTACTGGATGGCCCCTGAGGTTTGCCTCTGCACTTTTATTGTTTATCTAATTCAGTTTTAGTGTGTAGTACATTTTCCAAATGTGCCACAGTGCAGATTCATAATCTTGAAACTACAGTTTTTCCATCCATTTGTGATTTATGAGATATGCTTCAGTGAAGTGGCAAATGAATGTTTACACTGGTGAGCTTTTTATGTGACTGGTTTAACTTCAAATTGTTGCTTAACAGGTTGTTAACTTAAAGGACCAAGGTGGTTATGGGTTAGCCGCCGACATATGGAGCTTAGGGTGTACAGTTTTGGAGATGTTGACACGCCAACCTCCTTATTCGGATTTGGAAGGAGTATGTATTATAAATAACACTTCTTATGTTATCGTTCTTAATCTCAAGTTTGTTACTTTCCTATTTTTCATTAATGGATTTATAGAGACTGTACTTACCCTCATTTTTTCACTCCTTCCAATCATGAATATTCCGTATCTAAATGTATTTTCTGTTGCAACAGATGCAAGCATTGTTTCGGATTGGCAAGGGTGAACTTCCAAGTATTCCGGATTATTTATCTAAGGATGCCCAAGATTTCATTCTTGAATGCTTACAAATTAACCCAAATAAACGTCCAACTGCAGCTCAGCTATTGTATCACCCATTTCTAAGGAGAACATTACTGTCTCCCTTGAGTTTTGCTTCTCCACAAAGGAACATGTATCGGTCATAATTATTAGAGTTCTAAATCACCACCAAAACTGGCGCTGCGAAGTTCAAGTTTATCCATACTCATCTTGGGTCTACAGATATCTTGAGTTGCATTTAACAACTCTCAGCTGATTGTTTATCTAAACGATCTCATCTCAGCCCTTGAATGTTGATCCCATGGTGAATTCATGGAGGGGGAAGAATGCATCATTATCAGAGTCTCACGGAGGTGTAAGTTTGACCTCTATGCAAAATGAGAGAGAAAAGGCTCTGTAATCCAACAATGTGGATCTTCTTACTAAATTTGGTGCCCACCAGGACGTTGCTATGGCCAAGTACAACAGTTGTTGGTCATCTGATCATGTTGCACCTACTCACTAGATTCTATCAGGAGCTCATGTTCTTGCGGAAAAATTCTACATCCTATCAACATGTAAATAGTTAGGAAAGGGACGGGTGCAAGCAATGTGCTATGATAGAGCAGCAATTGAAGTAGAAATATTGCAGTTTTTTTTTTCTTAGCACAATTAAACAGTACATAATTGCAACAGCACCCTCCCCACCCCACTTGTATTTATTCTCTTTTGTATAATATGTGGCTATTTCCAGATGTATATCAAATTTTGACCACTAGGGGTGTCAGTGTAAACTTTTATTTATATGTAGAAAAAAATTTGTTTACTTAATGATCACGTAAAATGAGTTTAAGTTAATAGAATTAAAATGGTATATTAAGTTGGATTTTAAAGTTTGCTGTTCATGAGAGAGTGAATATTAAATTAATATTTTTAACTCCTTTTTTGGTGAGGCAACTTAAATGAGTTGGATTGACTTACTTTAATGCTTCTAATTACCAATGTCAAGTCTCAACTCTCACTTACAAGTTGCAAACTTTGAAAGAAAAAAAAAATGTTGTATAAGTTTGGTGGTGTTTGTAGTGGGAAGTATGGTAGTTGCAAACACAATAAATATTGGATGTGTTGACTTACTAGTCATTGGTAGGGAAAGACCAAAACAAGCTAGTGCCACAATTTGACAAATTTGTGAAATTTAGGATTGTGTAGAAAAAATTTCAATAATTAAAAATTACAATAGTATTTTACGGAAGTAGCATAATGTATCTTCAAGCATCACCATTTAAATTAGCTACTTTTTAAGTTCCTTTTCTCCTCTCACTATTTGCAGCTACATCCGAAGGTTTATGTATCCAAAGGGCGTAAAAAAAAATGAATCATGACATTTATACATCATTTGTAAACTTGTGTCTGTTGTTCCGTTCACGGAAATTAATATATAGATGAAGTTATGTTAAAATTTGTAGAGGATATATAAGTAGAAGTTTTTATGATTATATAAAAAAAAAAAAATTCAAGTTGGGAATTTGGATTGAATAGAAAGGAAGTAAAGAAGTGTTTGGAAAGTGTAGGAATAAAGACAGCGCATTCCGGTCTACATGGAGGAATATTACGATATAATGACAACACTTGCTTAAATTCATTGAGTTGCACTTCCATTTCTTTTGAGATAATCCATGTTAAGACGTAAAACCTATCCATTTCTATATTTGTTTTTTTCATTACATATATATATATCATTGTTATTTTTTGTTGTTTTTTCAATTTTGGTGTTTTATAAAAATGAATACTCATACATTGGTGTACCTTGGTGTACCGTGTACGTGTGTTCCAGCGAGTAGCAATGAAATAAAATTATCACACTTTCTAATTAAAGCTATTTAATCAATAAATTTAATTTGAACACACAATCTACATTTACCATAGTATTTATATAATTTATGATCTACATATTTAATATTTTTTTATATTTAACAATGAAATATATGATAAAACAGAATTTTTATAATAATAATAATTAATAAACTTGTTATGTTATTAACTTTAATACGTATTCATAT
>Ga0209589_1013893_pt1 | contig 10321 bp, 4 predicted proteins | sample CowpeawhiteBW_FD_187525 | JGI IMG/M metagenome (GOLD analysis project Ga0209589, IMG submission 187525) | Root nodule microbial communities of legume samples collected from California USA - Cow pea white BW (SPAdes) (version 2) | ecosystem: Host-associated > Plants > Roots > Nodule | place: USA...
CCCACAAAAAAAACCCTCCCCAATAACGTGCAGTCAATCAGCATCAACCCAATAACTGGCTAAAATAAATTGAAGCAACATGATACACCTTCAGGAAAGAAATAGAAGAGTACAAAATAGACAATTTTTCTTCATAAGACAGTATAAAATTAGAATCAACGTGTAAATCATGTCAAGCCAGCACTTGCCCACCACATACCTGTAGCTATCCTTGAAAATTCTTTGTTTAGATTGTCTTTGTAAATTTATATCTTTGATTGGGCTTCTGTGCTTGTGCAGCATTCTGTTCTGTTAATAGAAAATCATTAGATATATAAGATTTTTGTTTGTGTTTTCTCCTTATTTGTGTTGTAGGACTGGATTGTGCAGTATGATCCACCTGATGAACCTAAGGTACCTTTCATTTGCGTCGTAGCTTTTATATGTTTAGTGTAAGGTATGACATTTTTTATTTGTACTGCTACCAGGAATATATCCACAGGGTCGGTAGAACAGCTCGCGGTGAAGGCGGAAAAGGAAATGCTTTGCTTTTCCTAATTCCTGAAGAATTGCAATTTCTCCGCTACCTGAAGGTCAGTTTTTCTTATTTAACAGTATGGATTAGTGAGCGGGCTGATGCTGAATTATAATTTAGTTTATGCATGTACTTATTCAAGAAAGTAGGGTTTCAAAATATATTCCTCCAGGAAACCGTGATTTTTAAGCCTAGAATATAATGTAAGTGGGAAGAAGTGGTTGCTACTCCCCCGGGCCAGGCCCCAAGACTCTAAGCCCATTTTGGTAAATTATTATACTCAGTTCTCCCTAATAATTATAATTTTACATTTATGCTTAATTTCAGGCAGCCAAGGTCCCTGTTAAAGAGTATGCATATGATGAAAAGAAGGTTGCAAACGTACAATCTCACCTGGTACGTTTCTTTCCTTATACTTATTTAAAATGTGTTTTATATGTTAATCAACTGGAATCTTACCAAGGATTATCCTATAATATCTCAGGAGAGTTTGGTTGTCAACAATTTTTATTTGAACAAGATGGCGAAAGAAGCCTATAGATCATACATATTAGCTTATAATTCACATTCCATGAAGGATATATTCAATGTTCACCGTCTTGATTTTCAGGTACGGCTTTCACTTCATGTTACTTTTTGTATATTTGTATTATCGTTCATCTCTTTTAGAACTACATGAATATGAACTCCTACGGAATACATTAGTTTAAGTTTTTTTTTTTATTGGCAAGACACGTCACTATTTTTATCTTTTCCTTTCATTTTGAGGATAGGGGGCAAATGGGCATATTGAAATAGATGGCTGGTAATAAATTACTGGAACATTAATAGTTAAGGAAGGAACATAGAGATCAAATCAAAAGAAGTTTGAACAGTTAAAGGATACATCATATCATGTTAGACACACTCTAAACTGAGAGACTTAATGGTTTTGATAACCTTTTCTTGATAATGAGATGCACATAAAATGGGAAAAGAAAGAGTTATTGCTTATAATTCATATTATTTGAATAGTATGAATGTATCATACAGTATGATAATCACCAATTTCGGGACTTGAGCAGGCTGTTGCATCTTCGTTTTGTTTCTCAAACCCACCAAACGTTACACTGAACATAAACAGCAGTAAGCAAAGGAAGAAAATGCGTAAAGTTGATGGAAGTAGACACGGATTCAGCGACAACAATCCTTATGGAAAGAGAAACGCAGACGACAAGCGGCAGTTTGTGAGGCACTAGCAGTGGACACGCTGCTTTATACTGTGGGTATCTTTGCATCTTCTTGCTACACCCACAAAATTTTTGCATATATACCCGAAATTTTGTCACAGATGTATTGTGTTGTAAATTAGTCAAACATTTTTATAAATTATTGAAGCCATTAGTTCTTCAGCTTAAAATTTGTATGCGCATTCTTGAACGGTAGTATTCATGAAATTTTTTATCATTAACTATCACGAGTAGATTTTGAAGAGCAAGGAATAATGCTAAAAATGTTTTCTTTAGTCTGTACTGCTTTCAGTCTCAAAATAAGAAAAAAATAATAATTCTTTGATGCTGTTTCAAATATAAGCAAGTTTTAATTGCTTTTGTCACATTTAATAAGATTACTTTATTTAATAGAAGTTTTATATCTAATGACTTGTGTTTTACATCAAATTCCAATAAAAGGCAGTTTGAGAAATTTAATGACTTTTTAAATCAAGTGAGACAGTTAAATGATATTAAGTAATTTTAAATTATTATAAATTACTTTTTTTTTTGTTTATAATGGATATTGGAAGAACTACTTCAGAAAATCTGAATCAGTTAACTCGTATATTTTTAGTTACCATCGTATCCAAGAGGAAAATTTTGGAAAAATATAATTTGAAGTATTATTTCCAAACTTGTATATTCAAATTTCAATTTAGAGTTTTTTCGTTGCTTATTTTTAACATGATTTTTTTATTGAATAGACGAAAACTCACTTAGCCTGTGTAGCTATATTTAACACTCGTAGTGCTGATGGAGTAAAAACTTTTTTACCTCTTGGCAAAAGAGTTATTAGATTAAAGCAACAACGATGATGAATCAAATTCATTGAAGTTAACCAAGGATGTGTATATGAGACATCGTCGCCAATACCCACCACTAAAACTAAACGTGGATGAGGTAAAAAAACCTTTGAGAAGTTAAACACAACAATAAACCTTTTTTTATATTAGTGCAAACCCTTTTTTTATATGAGTATATACTTCTCGAAATATTCCTATGTAGCAAAAGAACTATTGATTACGCCACAATTAATTACTGTTAGACTTGTTAAATAAAAATAAAAATAAAAATAAAATCTTTTGGTTAAATTGTGTTTAAAGATAGCTTTTATACAGTACATTAAAAAGCATGAAATATTTTAAAATATTATTTGTTAAGGTACAAAGGAACATTTTTTAGTTCAAGTAATTAAAAATAATGAAAAGGATTATAAGTTAGAGGTAGATTATTTGATGATACATGTTTTAATTAGGGGTAGAACTTTGTCATGTAAAATCTCATCAAGATTTCACTGTTAAAGTAGAAAAAATAAATAGTTTGACACCCTTTAAAAAACATACTTCCACTTTACAACTTAATAATAATAATAAAATAATAAATATTACTAATATATTATTATCTTGAATTGTTAAATGGTAGAGTATTTTATTTTATGAGTGTCAAAATAACACTACTCATGTCATGTGCAGCCAACATATATCACATTATCACATACAATCTATCTAATCAATTCTACACAATAACTAAACCATTAACAATCATATTAATTTTTCCCTTTGCATCACACCTTCTGAAAGCAAAACTCAAATAACCATAACGGTAAAATTTGTAAACAAAATAAAAATAATGCCGAGGGATGCAAAATATTCATCTATTTCTATGTATCAATACTATTGCTATAACGTCAATTCATTTGTAAAATATGTACAAATAATTGTGTTTTTGAGAATTTTATTTACCTAAACTCATTGCTTGTCTAAAGCCTAATCTAACAATGTTTTGTGTACAAATATACAAATATATTAACAAGTCAAAAATTAGTGTTGATTAATGACAATGTAAAAATGCATAACCTATTTTCTCAATTTTTATATTATTTATTCATGAAATGGAACTTTAATTTAAGTCATTGACCATCTTATCGATGATTATTCTCACTTAGTTCACAAAATGCCCTTGGTTTCTTTTATCGAAAAGAGGATCAATACTAGTTCATGTTATCATCCATTCAGTATCAGAAAGAAACATCATTTTCAGCAGAAGTAAACCAGAATGAGATGTAAATCACATTGAATCATAGGAATAATCTTTACCAACTCAAAAAGGAAAACATTATAACCCCAACAAACATTAACTACTAACAAAGTCCAATCCTTCCAACACTAGCACATGACCAAAATAAACAAAGAAACTGCTACAAATAAACCTAGGACTGTGATAACACACAAGAATCAAACATAAAGCTGAAGGAAGAATGTTGCCATAACAAAAACTGTGGACGCTGTCATGATCCTCATAGGAGTAAGTTCAGCAACTCCACTTTTTGAATGTGGCTTTGGTGCAGTGCCATTTTCATATTGGGGTGAGGGTGTTGCCTCAATATCCAAGACCTTGATGATCATCTTCTGCCCTCTCTCACAGTGACCACGAACACCACTGATGAAGAAGAACAACCCTGGTCTGTCAACCTTGAACACAGTGTTACCATTGTTGGAGAAAAAGAGGGGACGAGTGGATACACATTTTTCATATTCTTCTTCAGTCACCTCCATAACCGAGTCTTTCTCGTACTTGAAAACTATAACAATTCCAAAAGTTCAACAACAAAAAACACTTCATGTTATTATGTGTTTCTTTCAACATGTTTGAATGGAAAACTAAGTTGTTAAGGAGTGTTACTTACGAAGAGTGTCATCAATCTTGAATCTGTTTTGGGCTGCCCACTGATTGAACATTTGAGCATTATCCTTTGTCTTTGGGACAACCCAACCTTCATGGCCTCCAACTTCAAACTCAGTGCAATTGACGCCACAGAAAAGAATGAAGCAAAGGAAAAGTGGGTATGAGGCTTTGAAGGGAACAGCCATATTTGGATTTCAAGATGCTCTCTTTAGTGTAGTGTGTGTGATTTCTTGCTGCCAAAGAGTGAAAGTGTTCTTCGTATAATAATGGGTTCGTCACGTTGGACTTAAAAAGAGACCTAAAGTTGAAAATTGAAGTTGGTTAACGAGGGAGAGGGAGAGGATTGAGGAGCACGTTCTAAGGATCGTGGGTGAGCTTTGTTAGCAAAGGGTGACAATGATCTTTGACTTGGTTTTAACTGTTTTATAAAGATCAAGGTTGTTGAGAGAAATAAGCTGATTAAATAGTGAGATATAATATAAATTATAATTAAGAATTTTCTTTTTGTGTTTTCTCTATGAATTAATTAAACCTAGAAGTCACTTCAAATTTGACTGCATTCGTTAAGTTATGGAGCCTTGAAAAAATAGTTAACAGAAAACGGGCCAGCAAAACATGAAAATAGATACTTTCATAACAGAAAAGAAAAACTTAGGAGAATGCTGATTAGAGAAAAATGAATGTACATCGTAAATTCATAATGCAGGTATTAAAATTAGATGTCATAAATTTGTTTGGCAACAGATGACATCAGTGTTAGTTGTAGCTACTTCTTTCTCTGATGAACTAAGATAACATATCCCACATGAAAACATTAAGAACTCCATTTACAGTGAAAACCCACCAAAATCCATACAAACCTGAACCTCCCAAAGAAGAAACTACAGAGGAATCTTCGTGATTCCCTTCAGTTATTTTGACAGTTGAAAACCCTTCAGATATAGTAATGTTCTGCACACAAGGTTTTACTCCATAAGGCACTTGGTGGTTTGGTTTGACAATGTAACAGAGATTTTCATTATTCCAAGCAGCAAAACGCATTCCCATTTTCATGTAAAACCTCTCTGAGAACTCAAGTCTCCCTGTCAAGTTGTTTCCATTTACATGAAGAGCTCCAAGACATGTCAGATTTTCCAAACTTCTTGAAACATTTCCAGAGAGATTATTGTTGCTGAGGTCCAGAAATCTAAGCCTTTTCATTTTTGCCATGGACTCAGGGACACTCCCTTTCAAACCTATGTTAGAAAGATCCAATGTTTCTGTGTTTAGGAAATTTTCCCACTTGACTCCTGAGAGATCACCCTCTATAGGGTTGTTGGACAAAACCAAATGCTTTAAGGAAACAAGTTCTTTGAGAGTCTCAGCCAATCCACCTCTGAGTTTGTTATGGCTGATATCAAGTAAAGTTAGATTCTTTAGCCTTCCCAGCTGCTTTGGCAACCTTCCCTCAAGCATGTTGTTACTCAAATCAAGCTTTAGAAGTGAATCCAAAGATCCAAGTGTTGATGGCAAAACTCCTGATAGATTGTTCCTGCTTGCATCAAATATTAAAAGCTCAGAAAGTTTTCCATAGTTGGCTGGAACCTCACCCACCAAGTAGTTTCCTGCAAGTACTAGTTGCCTCAACCTGACCAAATTACTAATACTTGGTGGTAGTTTACCTATTAGCCCATTTTCCAGAAGCACCAAAGATTGAAGCTTTCTAAGGTTCTCAATTGTGGATGGAATGGTGCCAACAAGACCAGGGTTTGATCTAAGTGTTAAAGATTCCAAACTGTGTGAGAATTTGTCCCAGTTTGAAAGAGGGAGTGTAACAGGATTTTTGGTAGGGGAAAGGAAGCAACTTGACAGTGAGAGGACTTTTAGGTGCTTCAGATTGAACAGTTGTTGAGGGAATTTGGCATCATGGCTGCACATGTGAGAGTTGTCAAAAACTGGTCCAAAGTTTACAGTAGTCACATACCAGAAGCCATCATCATATTGCTCACAGGAAACTCCCTGCACATAATCCAAAATATACAAAGTTTAAAGTTGTCAGAACACTGAATAGGAACACAGCTTTTGTTTTAGTGGTAACAGTTTAGTATTAAGATAGTACTGTTCCATTGAAAATTGGTAGTGATTCAGACAGAAAAATGAAGCAAACAATGGTATAAGCATTCTGTGATTGATCTTTTTCCTTTGAAAGTTCAAGATTTCAAACCTGTATAGGAGTCCATCCACAAGGATCTGGATAAAGATATGAACCGTTCCACCACTTCCCTACAAACCCTTGAATAACAGAGTATATGACCTCCTTCTCTTTTTTCTTCATTGCGGTCAATGAAGAGTCTTGGCCCTTACCATGACAACACAAAATGAGGAACAGAAAACAAAGAACATAGTGGCACTTCCATGATAAAGATCTCATAGCCATTCTCAGTGTCAAATTGTCAATGCAGAAAATGTCACTCAAGAAAATATGTAGTTTCAAGGAACGGAACAGGAAAAACTCATGGCCAATCTAAGTATATGGGGTGGATCTCAAGATGGTACTGGCTATACCATGCAATAAAACAGAAACAGCAAGTGCTGACTAAAACGTTCAGTGCCAGTGTAACAGAGAATGAAGGGTCTAAAACGAAGCATGTGTTTGTTAGTAAAACTTCCCAAGGAAGAAAAGAAAGTAAAAGCAATCACAATAATGGACTGAAAATGAGACTATAAAATGGAAAGAGATGCAATTAAGAGGGGTTTTTTACTTTGCAGAAAAAGTGATGGAACCAAGAGCCATCCCAAACTATTAGCACATGTTCTAATGAAAAAGTGATTTCACCCAAATTACAGTTACTTAACTAGCTTCTGGGAATGAAATTTGCTTGGGGAAGGTCCACCAAACAAGTTGCAATTAAGAGGTTGATAGCTAAGAATTTCAACTCTTCAGCCTAACAGTGCCAATGCATGTGCTTTTCTGATATGAAAAGCCAACTAATGATACAATATAATAATTTCCTACGGAACTGAGTTCATCTATCAAAAGGTTGAGAGAAAAGAAGGACAAACTTTCAAGCACCTCATTTATCAGTTTTTCAACTCTCTCACTATGGTCAGACTGAGAAGGGTACCTTCTCATTCATTGCCCAAGTGACTAAACCAGAAGTTTTAACATTTTATATTATAACTTATTTAATAAACTTTGTTACCATCTACAAATACTTAGATACATATTATTGTTGAATTCTTAAGGAAGTGTTTTGGAGATTTAAATATAAGAATTTGTACAAGGATAATGCTTGAGATGTGATTATGTAATAATTTATAAAGTGCAAGAGAGTCTGAAAACAGAATATTAGAGTGGGGTAAGGTTGAACTAGGTTGTGTACCCTCTTTTTAACTCTTCTTCTGAAACACTAGTATCAGTCACATGCACATATGCAATATACATGGAAACTATTTACACCAAATTAGAACAATTTTCTATGAAAAATCAAGTGGTAGTTATTATGAAGTACTGCGTTATGTTTCTAACATTTTGTAAGCAATGAGCAATGGAAGCATGTTTAATGGTTTAATTATTTTAGTTTAGCATTGGATAATTGATTCCAGCTAAATCAATTCTCCAGAGTGCAGAAACAACTATTTAAAGTAATTTTTTTTTATCCTTTAATTGATTTTGGAAACCAATCAAATATTGATTCTTCATTAGAAAATTAATTCTAACTACATTACTTTGATACAGAACCAAACACAAATTAGTATATTGATTTTGTAACGTAGTTTGAAAAGGTTAAAAGTAAGTGTTAGAATCACCCCACATTTGACTTTTCTCTTTTTTGAGTGAAGATTTTCTTTTTCCTTTTGTAGCAACTGATTCCTGTTGAGAAATGATAAAACTGGGACATTGGGACAACATGTTATTGCTTTCTAGGAAATGAAAAGTAACCTAAGCAACTTCTATTTTAGTTGGTGAAATAACAATAATTATGGAAGAAAAGTTTGGACCAGCCTAGGGCATAGGACTGAGTACTGAAAGAAAGCCAGCTCACAGTCACCGTCCAAAGTCCTTTTCAATATTCCTTCATCCAAGACTAAGGTCTCTCTACTCTCCCCAGCCATCAATTTTCATATCAGAAGCTTGGCTTTCAAAGTACATGTAACAGGGTAGGGCCTGATTTAATGAGAAATGATATTGTTGAGAAAGTGTGGTCATTGGGAATTAAGGGAACAAAAAACAAATGCTATGTGCCAATTTCACTTATGTCTCATATATCATTGTATCATCAACCCATGGCACTCTTAAAATATGTTTCTTTTGTTGATCTCCTAATTCAGTGAGTTCAAAAATTTCAAGTCCAAAAGTTATATGGATTATGGGCAGGGTTGAAGTGGGTCTAACTTTTTAAAATATTTTTATTGATTTTTAAATATTTTTTAGAAATTGATAAGTTCTTAAAATAAATTGTAAATTAGAAACTGATTTTTAAGTATTTTACATTAATTACAAAATGCTCCTTAATTAATTTTTAATTTTTGTAAATTAATTGGGTGAATGCTAAAGTTAACTTATTTGATGCAATGATTCAACTCAACGTTATTTGATCCAAACTGATTTTGGTTATCTATCTTAAACCGATCCTCCTGTTAAATTTTTGAATTACCTAAAATGAAAATTTTCAATCCATCAACTCATTTTTGTCTGACCTGTTAACCTATTAAATTGACGGGACAAAGGTGAAACAAGACAAACTGACCCTTTTTTTAATTAAATAGTGAAATAAAAATAATTTAAAATATTAACTTGTTTATATTATATTTTTTAAGGATGTAAATATATAATAATATTGTAACTTAAATCATTATGAATAAATTCGAAATATTAATTATGATGGAACAATTTAACATATAAATAAAATAATTTTTTTAATTTATATAATTAAAAAATATTAATTAATTAATTAAAAACGTAAAAATTATTTATATAATTAAATATATTTTTAATATATATATATATAAAAGCAAAATTTTAAAAGTAAAAAATAAGAAAATGGGAGGCCAACCCTAAGTCTGCCTTTTGGCATGACATAAATATAAATAAGGTTTAAATATATATTTAATCCCTATTTTCGTTATTTTTATGCGATTTGGTTCTCATTTTTGTTTTGTGTTCAATCAAGTCCTCATTTTTGTCATATTTTGATCAATTTGGTCCTTTTGGCTAAAGGTGTTTAAATAGTTAATATTTTTGAACAATACACATCACGTGTCAGCTCATGGTTTTTTTGAATTTTTGAATTTTAAATAAATTATCCACGTATCAAGTCATAATTGTGTTACGTGTTAATGTCAGTACCACGTTTCAGTTTGTGGTTGTGTTATTTTTTTTGTTCAATTTATTCCCTATATTTTTTATTTTTGTTTAATTTAGTTCCTATATTTATTATTTTTGTTCATTTTCATCTCAATTTTGGTTAAATGTTTTTTTTTTCTAATATTTATATTCTAAAATATTGATACTTGTAAAATTGATATTTAAAAATATTTCAAATATTAGAAATATTTTAGAAAAAAATTAAACAAATATTTATAAAATTAACATTTAAAAAGAAAATATTTTAGATTTTCATTTGATATCTAAAATGAAATACAAATATGAAATATTTTAGATTTAAATGTCAATTTTACAAATGTTAATATATATTTTTAAAACATTTAACAATTATATTTTAATAATATTTTAAATAATAATATTTTATTTAATAATTGAATATAAGAATTATATTCAATTTATAATTAAATATAATAATTTTTAATTAATTTTTAAAAATAATTAATAATAATGTCAAATATATATATATATATATATATATATATATATAATATATATAAAAAA
>Ga0209589_1013894_pt1 | contig 10321 bp, 4 predicted proteins | sample CowpeawhiteBW_FD_187525 | JGI IMG/M metagenome (GOLD analysis project Ga0209589, IMG submission 187525) | Root nodule microbial communities of legume samples collected from California USA - Cow pea white BW (SPAdes) (version 2) | ecosystem: Host-associated > Plants > Roots > Nodule | place: USA...
AAGTCAACTAAAGTTGATTCAACTAAGTCAACTTTGGGAATCAAAAATAACAAACACAAATGAAAGGGATGAAGGATTAGTGAACTTCCTTTCTAAACATGCTTAGTCTTCTTAAGCATGTGCCTCTATCCTTGGTTGGGGTCAATCCTTCATCAAAGACTGACTCACCAATTTTCCAAACAGCCTTGTTACGCCACTACCGCTTGGCGGCCAATAAGATGCCGCCAGGCGGCATACCAATAAGACCCAAATTTGCTACTCTAGCGTAAACCCCTTCCCGTTCTCATGGCTCTGTTGTCTCGCATTACAACCCAAAATTTAACAATGCAATATTTCTACAGTCCAGCACTTCCAATCACAACTCAAGGATCATTAATTGTACTCGGTAGAGGGATTACCGATTCTTAACATGAACCCCTCATGTTCCCTTCTCCATTGTTAATCATGGTTAGACCATACGAACAATTTCATAGCATAAATCAATCAAACAACTGAACCAAAGACGAATTGGAACATCAACATATCATAAAAATTCACCAAAACAACAAAACAGCGTCAGACCTCGTGCTTTGCCTGGCGAATTTCAGCCCATCGCTAGGCAACTCATGACAAAACCCAGAATTTGGGTGAAAAGCTGTTGGGCCGCCTGGCGGCACATGCATGCTCGCCAGGCGATTTCTGGGCAGAACCCCAGAATTATTCAGAAACAGCACAACCAAACAAGAGTTCATGCAATTACGATCATCCCAAGGCACAATACAGTGATTACGATTAAAAACACACATAAAAGAACTCCCCTTACTTGGAATTCGCTTCAAATTTGAATTTTTGTGTGTGTCTCTAATCCGAAAGCTTCCTGGCCTTTGATCCCTCTCCAACGATGGTTTTTCCTTCTCACTCCCTCTCTGCAATCCGCCCCAATTCACCATTATTCTTCGGCCCACCAGCCCATTAGGCAACTAGGTTACGCTGCCCCTTTCAAATTCCATGCAAAAATAAAATTAGGCCAAAAAGAGAGTTTAATTTTGGTTCTTAGTAAGGGTTTGAACCCACATCACATAATTTAACAAGTCAAATACATAACCAATTCAAGCAATCCATATTTGTGATAATTCCTATAATTCTAGGATTATATCATCACATCTAACATTCAAATATATCAATAAATAATGCACAAATAAAAATAACACACAATTGGCATACATAGGCCTTGAACCCAAGTCCTATCACACAATAAAGTACTTTCAACTACTTAAGCTAGTACTTTTCCACACCATAACACTCTGCATTAAATGTCTTAAAGGCTTCTATTACCCGCATTTATTAGATAATTATTTAATTAACTATTTAATTTTTTTGGGTCTTACATTTTCCACCGTAGTGATACATTATATTGTCATATTATTTGTCATTGTTTTCATCTTTTTCTTTTCCTTTTTCACACTATTATTCCACTTCTGGTGACAAAATGTCTCTTTGAAATTTCCTTTATGAACATAAAAATATGAATTAGATGTTGCCAATATTCACTTTTGGGAACAAAGCATATCCAATTTAGTCTCATGGATGTTGCTGCATTCACTTTTGAGAATGAAGCATAATCAATTTGGTCTCATGACTTTTCATTAAAAACTTAGTGTTTTGTTTGGCCATAAGAAGCCATTCAGATGCTTTATTTCCTGTTTTTTCTTTTTTTTTTCTTTTTAGAGTATCATCAAGACCCATTGCATCAGATACATTTCAACCTCTAATATTCAAGAAGATGAGAAATTTCTCCTTGTAATATCAAAACTCATAAATTCAAATTTTGTAAGATTTGACTTGTTTAAAACTGACTCATAAAATATTGATAATAATCAAATTTTATTTATGAAACTATAAAATTAATATAAACAATAATAATAAGACAAATATGAAAATTGATAAAGTCAAATAATTTTTTATCACAAAAAAGAAGAATATAAGAAATTATTGTCAGTAAGGAAAGGATTAGAAATAGTTTGAATTGAGGTACACAGAGCATTGTCATTAAAGAAAAAATGTTTCTATTAGCTCAGTTGAATAGACTTCATACTCATAACGTGTTATAAAATAAAGTTAATTATAGAGAAAAGAATAAAGAGAAAGAATAGAACATCAAAGACTAGTTTTCTATGTATCTTATCAAGGGAGAAAAGTCCCTATTTATAGATATAGAAGACAACCTAAAGGGTACAACTCAAGGGTTACATACTTAATGTAAATAATGTAAATATCATCAATAGTAATCAAGCTGAGTAATTGTGAAAAACTTAATGGATAATCCATAAATTTCATAACAAAAACATATTTTAAGTTGTTTATTTAGATATAACAATGGTATTTATGGATAATAGAATTTGTTTAAATTTAAACTAAAATAGAAGTTAATTTGAATTTGAGATAGTGGTATTTTCATGTAATACAAATTTGCAAGTATATAATTAATTGTGTGAAAATAAAAGTAGTATAATTAAGATTAAGGCGAATATTTTATTATTTAAGTATAATATAAATAGAATAATCTAACTATTTAAATTTCATTACAGAAAAATTATACTTTATAAAATACTTTTTGTCTGCTTTTTTTTTCTGAAAAATCTATTTATACTTTTGTAGATCATAACCCACCTCGGGAATTTTGGTAGAGAATAAAACAAATTTGTTGGATCAAAATTTGTTTTATATGAAGTTCTTCTTTGTATATCTTTTTAAGTTAGTTTTGGAAACTCTTACATGCATGAGGGTTAGGGATGTTGTATATGGTTATTTTTGGATAAAGAAGGATATTTCTTAGTCCAAGATAATAAGAATATGCTCATATCATTGATTAGAGTTTTTCTTACATATTTAACTTCAAAATTTATTAGGTAGGAAAAACTATTTATGTTTTGTATTTTTAAATCTCAAAAATTAAATTTTAATATATACTAGAAAAATATTACAGATTAAATATAATTTAATATTTTCCCTTTGATATTGAATATCAAAATGATACCACAAGAATATATATATTATTGTGTTCGGTGGTTAAATATTCTACCTTATTTTCTTTTTATTAAAAACCGTCTGAACAAAATAAATTTGAAGAAACTCTAAATTTGTCATATTAAATTTCATTTTAGTGTTAATTATGTTTTTTTTGTTCTGAACTTACGTGCTAAATTGAATTTCGTTCATCCTCGAAATTTTGATACATTTTAGTTCCTAAACTTTAAAATAAATGGATAGTCTTCTTAACTTAGTGACATTAATTTTTTTTGGCTTGTTAAACGGTGTTTCACTAAGCAACATCTTTGATCAATAATGAGTATCACCCTCTCTACCGCTCCAAGTGCACGAGTACAAACCTCTTCAGGCTACACCGAATATCAATCTCTCTAGGTATCCTTCTCACACTACGAGTGTACAATACAACTTATTGGTTACAAATTCACTAAGTGAAAATTTTACAATATTCAAGCTCAACCCAATATTTCTCTAAACACTATTAATATGACAATTTCTTAGCACTTTGTTATTTTTATATTCACTTCTTCGTGTTTTTCTCGTATGGCTCTGCATCCATTATATAATTGTTGCTTTAGTTAGTCGTTAAGAATTTGTATTGCAACTCTTCATTCATAATCTCCTTGATATGGAATGAATTGATTAATTTCTTCAATTTGATTTTTCAGTTTGAATCTTCAACATCATCTTTGAAGACTTCAATTCTAAATCACGTATGTTATTCAAGATATCTTCTTTCCTTTTATTATTGATGTCAAACTTGATTTGTCTAATACCTTGGGTCATCTAACCCTTTAGGTTGTCTAACACCTTAGTCATCTAACACAATGACTTAGGTTGTCTAAAGACTTGCGTCGTCTAATGTTTTAACATGGTGAATAGAAGTTTTGTACTCGTCTAACACTTTGACTTGTCTACTTTTGGACTCGTCTAATGCTAAGAATTGGTCTTTGCATATACTAGACTTCTAGTTTATTCTAACAAACATAACATTTGGATATTAATTATTAAGCATACATACACGTAATCCTAATCACATAGTTTGATATTCACACTATAACATCCCTACTAGAAATTACTTAAATAAAATAAATAAATAATAATTGAAATTCAAACGTCATAATTTATTATTCCCAAACGCGGGAAAAATTCAAAGTTATACAACGCACTAAAAATTCAAATTAGCAAAAACCATAAAAAACCATAATTGTTTTACAATTTCTCAAATTAACTGACTGAAACTAAAAGTCGTACATAAACATAATCCAATCCCATACTTGCCCTCTCTCCAACACTATGCATCACCAGCATCACCTGGAATATCATCTGCTCCCATGTGACAAGTCACACGATCATCGCCAAACACAAACAGAAAGGGTGAACTCTTAAACAAATAATATATAAGTTAATAAAATCAAGATTCACCAACTACTTTATTCTAGATAATTCTTGGCCAAGAACCTTAATACCCCAAGGGTTGTCCAACCTGCAAGTGACATAAACAATTGACCGTGGAGCCAAGATATAAGATACTTCCATGAACCTGCCCGCTCGTGGTCCTGCCTCTACAAACCTCCCTGCTCGTAGTCCAACTCTACAGACCTCCACGCCCGTATTCCAACACACGTGAGCTACGAACCTCCCCGCTCCCAGCAGCTCTCAAGTGTGAGCACGAAACATACGAACCTCCCCGCTCGTATCCCCACACGAGAGCATTAGAATATGAACCTCCCCGGTCATATTATCACGTGTTCATCAGCAGCCATGAACATACTCGTTCATAACACGATTAACATCTCCTGGTCCAAGTCTCACATTACATCATCATAAACACAAGCAAAAAAAAACTGTTGGATGTAGCGCTATCACCTAGCGCTTCCTAAGCACCGCTAAGCGACATTCCTGCGCAGACCGCCTGGTGGAAGCATCACACCGCCAGGCGCCAAGCAGCTTAAGACCCACTGTTTGAGGTCTATCGCTTGGCGGTTTACTCCTCACCACTAGGCACCGCACGTTCCAAGGACTTCCATGAGGGTCTTATCACCTGGCGGGCACTTGTGTGTCACCAGGTGCCATACCAGTAGCGAGATTATGTTGGTTTTTAGCATCCAAAAACAGATTGTCCTATAATCCACAATACTCCAAAAGGTATTAATGTACTCTCATTAATCAAAGTTTGATTCTTGGTACCTTGCCACACCACACATAGTTCCCTTACATATAACTCACATTCCCAAATCCCTCAATTCAAGACATAGGATTTACCAAGCACTTTATCATTACCCAATGACTTAATCTAATTTATGAAAATGACTCATAATCTAGTATCTCAGCATCAAACAACTTGGTTGTACCACATCGCAATAGTACCACACCTTCCACTTAAATGCCTTCCAATTAAAGTGATACAATTTATGATTTATACCTTAACCCACCAATGCATGATTATCCAGCATCCCAAAAGTACATACCTAAAGAACCCCTATTTTCCAGAACCCGCAATCTTAATTAGAATTATCCTTTCTCCCTTTTTAAATACCATTCCCACAACTACACATTGACATAAACATATCATACTTCTTAATTGGACTCAATCTCACTTAATTCCTGTGCACTATTCCTTCTAGTTTCATCAACCTAATTTTTATTCCAATTCACTTCCATAAATCTCTCTCTCTGCTAACCATTTAACTTCATAAAATTGTGTCTACACACTATCGTCGTTTGGCGGCAAGAAGGGTGTCGCTAGGCGGTATATTAGTACTTGGCAGAAACTTCAGTTTTTTGCACCTGCGAGATACTTAGCCCCTTTACAGAATTTTATCCAATTGCTAAATGAACCAGAACACACCAATTCACATATACTTTATTGAACTTTCTTCCCAAATTAGTTCTTAATATTCATATAACCCTTATTCTCTAGAAATCGGATTCCAAATCACTCCCCTCCAAAATCCTAACATGTGTTCATGATTCATCGTGCACGATTTTCCCAAATTGTCACCACACACACCAATATCTTCATTTTTGTAGCAATAATCATCAAATATAATGTACACAAACCAATTCCAGAAGTCGCAATGACTCCCACACCAACAAAACCAAAAATAGTCCTAAAATAGTGTTGCACCACCTGGCGGTAGTTCATCGCCGCCAGGCAGTTCATATCAGAATCCAGAAAATTGGGCAAAAATGATGCGTCGCCTGGCGCACACTCATGACCTCCAAGCGGTTTCTGAACCCAGAAACTTATGAAAAATAGTGTAAACAGGTGAAATTTCATGCAATGGTTCATAGCAAGGCACATTAATTCATTCACAAATATTACATAAAAGAGAAGCTCCCCTTACCTGGTAATCCTAACTCAAATTTGGAATCCCAAGATTACTTTGTGATCCACAAGAGTCCTCACGCTTTATCTCTATGTTGCGTATGGTTGTTTTGAACACCTCCTCTCACAGTGCACTCAAAATGGCAGTTTACACACTTCTAATACTCCTTTCTATCACAATTAATAGAGTACTAATTTCCATTTACTCTCCAAAATGAAAATTTAATTAAAAGAGACTTGATGGCTATTCATTAGTCATTAACAAGGGGTTTCTCAGCCATCTCCATCTGCCCCCTCTAATGGCTAGGGTTTCCTGACCCTTCCCATCCATGCAAAAAAAAAAAATTTAAAAAAAAAACAAGAATTCCTTTCACATTCATCAAGGTTAGAACACACAACCATCCAATTTCAAAGCAAGCATATAACCAATTCAACCAACTCATGTTTCATTATAATTCCTACACCTCCAGGAATATAATGTCACGCACCTAGGTAAAATATATCACTAAAATAACAAGAAATTAAATTAACACACAATTGGCATACACAATTGACAAGTCCTTTTAACACAATCAAGTACTCTCAACCATTTGAGCTAGTACTTTTTCACGTCATAAAAGTCAGCATTAAATGCCATAAATACTCCAATTACCCGCATTTATTAAATAATTATTTATTTAACTATTTAAATTAATTGGGCCTTACACACACCACATTGATCAAATATTCAACCTTGTTATATCTATTAGACATTCTCTCTTAGTCGTCTAACACAACTTTAAGTCTAACTAGAGACTTACTCGTCTGGTAGAGAGTTTTGTTATCATCAAAACCTTATTGGTTATTGGGGCTCATCTACTTCAACAATCTCCCCCTTTTTTATGACGACAAAACCAACCATGACTAATTCAAACCATTTAAATATCAAAGCATATATTTGATCAATCATATGCCAAAGTAAAATGGATCAAAATATGTCATTTGTGGGTAACTTGAAGGATGTAGAAGTATCTTTACTTGATCATGGTGTAGATATAGGCTTTCTACATGTAGGATGCTTTTGAGGTACACTAGGTTTGACATAAGGACATGTTTCAGGTCTGACGTAATGACATAAGGACAAATTTATTAAGCAATATCTATCCACAAACTATATAAAATTGAATTAGCTTAAACATGTCACCACTTACAATGAGAACTCAACAATCCATCATCAAAATAGTCCAATATCATTCACAATATCCTAATTTTAAAATGGAATTCGTTCAAATTCTTTACACATTAGTCCTACTAAAAAACCATAAGTTTATAACTCATGCATGCTTCGACTCAAATCTTAAGTTTTCCATTGCACAAGTCTCTAAAATTCCTCATAACTCTTAAACTCAATTTCCACCAATCACAGCCCATTTTAATTATAAAATCAGAAATTACCATGAAACAGTCTTTTATTCCAAAGTCAGACAAAAAGCACAAATAAGTGCCTCACAACTAGCCAATACCTCAAATTAGTAATGCTCTCAAATTTGGAAAACCAAGAAGAGAAACCTAAAATGTATCAACTTTTCGTTACTATTTTCTATAACCATAGCCATCCAATTGTTGATCCTAATGGTCAAACTGAAGAACAACCATTTGTCAAAATTTCAGTTCGATCCAACAGTTAATGAAACCAAAATCACAATTTTACCGAGACAGTTAGGAATAAAAAGAAAACTTGCTCCCAACACTCTGGATATGCAATACCCATGCTTGACACCCATTCTATAGTGCTCAGCGATTTCGTGACAGTAGTCTCCATTATCATAGTGACGCCTAGTAGTCCGAAACTATGCCCAATGAAAATGCATAAACCAAAGACACTCTAGAAAGCATATCTTATGATTTTAAACCTATTGTAACATACTTTGTTATCCAAAACATGATATAGTCCCTCAACTTAAATCATGTATTATGAATGACATCTAACAGATAAAACAAACCATCACATACATGATTAAACATACAACCATTGTCAATCATGACCACATACATACAAAATTAAACACGATTAGCTTTCCTTTAAACTCCAACGCAAGCTCAAGCAAGAACAAGAACAACTAGCTTCCCTTATATGAATTATTACTTCAAATCTAAACCTTGATATTTCATTGCTCTGTTATTGTTCTTGATCCTCAAAACTCATAATTTTTTCCTCTTTTCCATTTTCCATTTTGCTAAAGGCTCCCAAATGATACCATCTCAAAAAAAAATATCCTACCTCTAAGCTTCATCACTAATAAAAATCCAAAAACTATTCTTGAGGCCTTATTTCCTATTTACTACTCTTCTCCAAGCTTAAAGAAACAAACTCAAATTCATTAATCATCTAAATTAAATTAAAAAAAATTAAAATAAGAAACATTACTAATAAGAGTTGAACATAATACCTTGTATATGTTATCCAAGTGTTCCAACCAAATGAGAAACAAACTTGTTTTGTCATCGTACTCATTCTATCGTACTCATATTTTTGTTATTATAGTAAATTAAAAGTTTAGGGTTTTACATAAATTATTAATGTTACAACTTTTCTTTATTTGTAATTATATATAAACCAATATTCATATTAAATATTTTAATTTAGCTCAAAATTAAAGAGTTGTTTTTAATATCTTTATTATATTTATATATATTTTAAGTAACACAATTACTAAATCTACTATCACATTTCTTTTAAATATTTTATTGGAATTTGGTGTTTAAGAAACTAAATTTGACTGATTTAGTAGTTTAGAATGCAAAAATAACAATTAGAATTTATATTATATGGGACTTGGACAAGATTGGCATGAAATAGTAACAATTAGAACTAGTATTACTAAAAGTCTAGACAATGACTGTACAAAGACCTCTACACAGCGGTCAAAGTATATAGACCACGCAACCCCTCCATAACCGGAAAACACTACTTACTTAGAAAATGTCGCCTACAATAACTTGGAATACAACAGCTAATACCCTCAGAGCCATGTGCTATATTTGAAATCTGGGCCTTAAACTAGGCTCATACAAGCCCAATAAGGGCCTAGCCCATAAACAAAGTAAACTGTAATTAATGCTTTATAAATATATGTGGACCCTAACAATTAAAGGTACGCAATTCATTAATATTGAAAATTGAGATTTGACTCTGAAAGTTTTTGCTAACTTAATCATTGGAATCTTTTCTGCAGATAACCTCCAAAATGTCTCATCCAACAATAAGATACGAAGACATATCGAATAATGCCAAAGATTACCTATCCAAAAGATTTAAAGATTGGGATAAGGCAAGATTCATGCATAATAATATGTTATTATTCCGCAATAACAAAATTCAAGTTTTGAAAAGTCTTTGAAACCATACCACTCATGTAAATCATTACTATTAATCATAAATAATTTTCATACCAATATAAAAACACAATTCTTTTTTGCTTTTTTCTTTAGCAAGAAAGAGAGAAAGGTTAGATGGAAATAAAAATTGGAAAATGAATTTTAATATTTGAATGAAGTGAGTGATGCGAAAGGTTAAGGAGTGGCCCCCCAACGAGGGGAAAAAGATAGGAGTAGAAGGTGCCGAAAGAAATGAAGGGCCGTTCACATGTCCTTTTACTTTCTTCTATATTTCCAGGTGTCCTAATCAAAACTGGAAAAAGTGTAAGCATGTGTCCACCATTATATATCAAATATATTCGATTAATAGGTTTCACGAATCACGATAACTCAATTCAGACATCTCCTATCTCATATTTTTATGTTATATATTTGACTAGTAAATTGAAAAATTGTTTTTGGCAAAAATACTTACTAAGGAAAGGCAATTAAATTTTTACAGACATTAATTAATAAAATAATAAATATGACTGTTTAGATCTCTCATTTTGAAGTATATGCTCCCTTACGGATATTACTGGGTGGATTGGAATATATATATATATA
>Ga0209589_1013903_pt1 | contig 10317 bp, 1 predicted proteins | sample CowpeawhiteBW_FD_187525 | JGI IMG/M metagenome (GOLD analysis project Ga0209589, IMG submission 187525) | Root nodule microbial communities of legume samples collected from California USA - Cow pea white BW (SPAdes) (version 2) | ecosystem: Host-associated > Plants > Roots > Nodule | place: USA...
TTAATCTTTCTTGATTGATTTAAACAGTCCATTAACCCAGAACTGCGAAATTGATTAATTGAGTTTTAAACCTTAAAGACTCCTTCAAGATTCACATTAAGTAAGTGAAAAACTCATTAATCAATTCAGATCCCTTTGTGGTTAAGAGTATTAGACAGATTTGATTTTAACATAACTCTTATATTACTAATGGATATTTTGTTGAAAGAATTGACTCGAGAGACAAACAAAATTAATGAAATTCGAGTTCAATTTACATAAGAGACTAACGCTTTCTTCGATCTAAAGTCTCAAAGATAATGAGTTTATAAATCTTTTACATGATATCTTATTCAATTTTTTCATTTCTATTTGATACGAGACTTAAACTTCCAGTTAGATTTTGAACAAAAGTTCTCGATAATTAACTTAACTAATGACCTGGACAAAATTACGTGGTGATATCTTTCTATAACTACTCATATAAGTTTATGAAGAAAATATTAAATGAAAGTTAACATATTTGTTATGTGCTATGTGCTGAACCCAAACTTTGACATTTGTAGAAGCATTTTCTGTAAGTGTGTTGGTGTTTGTGTAGGGTGTTGCAAATGGCAGAAAATAGGATAGCTACATAAAAAAGTAGTTTGTGTTAAAGTTACTAAAATTTTTGATGCAGACGTGGTTTAAGTGAGATGTGGGTGGATTAGAAGTAGGTGACATGAGTCCTCCTATTTCCTCCTTTTAACCACTTCACACGTGTCAGGAATGTTCGCAGGAAAGTCAAACCATGCTACAACCTACACATCTTTTTATACTTTTTTTGGACTAAGATTTTAGATTTTGGAACTACCCTAAAACATCTCCAAAACATAAAAATAAATAAATCAAAATACTCTTTTATTTATAACAATTACAAAATTTGGCAGATAAAAAAATTATATATATAGTTTTAAACTATTTAAATTTTCAGCCACAGACAAATTTTAAAATTAGAGTTTCGACATTATCATAATTTTCACATTATGTTAAACGGAAACCATAGATTCATAAATATTTCATTTTATTAAAAACATGAATAGAAATTTTATGTTGTTACGAGCTCTGGTCCATTTTAGAGAATTAAAAAAAAAAAAATTTAAGGGTTAATTATGTTTTTAAATGATGATGAATTTTTTATATTTTATATAGGGATGTCATTCAAGACATATTATATATATGTATAAACTTTAAAGTAAGATAATGAATTTATAGATTTTTATTCTTATAGAGTATTTAATTTTATTTTTTTACTGAAGATAAACTTTGATTCACTTAGACTATTTTTAATAATTGAATTAAAAAAATTATATTTGTTTATTTTTAAAATTTTAAAAATAAAATATATTAAATTTAGAATATGAAAAAATTTTAATTTGGCGTCATCTGGTAGTATTAATTTTGACGTGTTAGAAGTGAATGGTTGATCGAAGGAATAATTAATAAGGTGAAAATTTGGTGGTAGAAATGAGGATGACTCTTCACCACAAAGCAGAAAAGCGATTTTGATATTTAATCTGAATCCATTTTTAACAGAGTAAAACTAAGACCGTTAGACGTTGAACTGCGACTAACCTACCGGTCCAAATATATTAAGCTTTAACGCATTCAAGACAAAATACCAAAAAAATAAATTTAACTCCTTTCTTTTTCTTCTTTTTCTTACCCTTTATTTTTAATTTTCTAATTTTTTTTGAACAATATGAATTTTATATTTAGCATGAAAACCAGAGCTGATATTCGTCAATATATTACTGTAAAACATTCATATAAAAAATAATTTAAAAATTAAGCATGGAAAACTAATAATGACACATAATGCACAAAAAATAAGAGGAATTTATTACTTAAAGTATGGCAATATAATCATGAATTGCATTTTTTAAAATATATATAGAATAGAAAAGGCAATCTATTAATGTTTTATTTTTCTTCTTGATCGAACAAATTTTTGTACACAGTGAGATCAAATACAAGTTCTCCACCATGTTACTTAAATTTCCATTGTGTGAATGCAATCCTTCCTATCCATTTTAACATACAATATGACTAAAAGTGTAATAAAAAATATTATTACAAAAAACAATTTCATTTCAAATAAAATTACAACTCTTTAAAATTTAATTACATATTTTTGAAATATTTTCATTTTAGGAAAATAATTTATTACTGTGATTATATTAAAGTAACTATAATTATATATAATATTTAACATTGCTAATTAATATAAAGTCCAAATCTTTCAAAAATGCATAAGCATGCTATTTCATATCAACATTATCAAAATTAATATTGAAATAATATAATAAGCAGTATTTCATGTGAAGTTTAATTGTTATCAAATACAATTAAGTTAGATAAATTGAATTATATCCGGTCAATGATTATTGTATTGAAGTTTTAACATTCTTTACCTCTCTCATCATAGATAATAAGTCTGTATTATATGTGAACTGGGTTGAACAATTAAATAACTATAGAACAATTGATTGAGTCATTAAATTCATATAAATCAATTAGGAGATGAATTACTTAGTGAAATTTTAACCAAGTTTTTGATTTACAAGGGGCGATGAATTATGCATAGGTATTAATATATATTATATAATGAAAAAAAATGACTCTGACATATTTTTATACTCATTTAATACATTATTTTTTACTTTTCCATTAAAAAAACATGTCAAATGAGTGAAAGTGTGTCAATCTAGTATTCTCCGTGTATAATTGGAGAAATATGAAAAGAAAAATATTTTTTAACTACTAAATTTTGATAACTTTTTTTTACAACTTTAGGTGTTATTTTTTAAGTGGTTTTTTATTTCTTCTTTTTCTCATTCTCATTATTTAAAAACCACTTAAAAGATAACACCTCATATTGTCAAAGAAAGTTATCAAAATTTAGTAGTCCAGTATGATTGTGCATCTGAAAATCTTATTCTTTTTCGACCGTGTAAATGGTTTCGTTAAATGTGCATGAACCACAGTAATGAAACAGAAAGTAATTATTCTTAAATGATTGTTGCTGCCCTAGTTAATGTCCCGACAAGAGTCAAACAAATTAAGGTGCATCCCCCGTGACTGAATAGACAATTTTAGTGTTCATTCTGTTTGATTAATGTTGGACCAAGTTGGAAAAAGCATTCTGGTGTAATCTTTTTGAAAAATTAGAAGTGGGTAGATCTGAAAAAAAATGTACGGAAATAACTAAGTCGCCTTAACTTCTAACAATTTTACCAAGAAGAAATTTTAAGTTGATGTCATGTTAATGTGATACGAATTTAGTTCATCACATTTTAGTATAACTTAAGAAATGTGATAAATTAAAGTTGTATTATCTTGATATCACTGTAATTTTAAACATGTTTTTTGAACTAAAGTCGTATTACATTATTACAACTTGTTTGAGTGAATTGGACTCATCCTGGCACAATTGTGGTTTTGCCTAACCAAGCTACTTATGTCTATCTATATATGTGATTATGCATGAGAGTGTTTAATTATCTTATAAGTTTATGATAATATAAGTATTATGAGAAGTGCAGATGCGACTTGTTGTTGAGGTAGCTTGTTATATAGATATACCGAGTTAGGTATAAGTCGATGATTCATGATTGCAGCACGATAAACCTGTTTGTTCTTATATATATATTTTGGTTATAACTAAACAACTTCGTTTCCGTGTCTACCATGGTGTTCATATCACTCACGCTGTGTGGTTGGAGACATCAACTTCTTCATCACTTTCTCTCCCATCACATGCATCTCATTAATACGTATAAATCTGCTCTTCATCTCACTCACTTTTTTTCAACCCAACTTACATTTATACTTTCTTTTTACCAAGAGACAAGTCTATATGAAGTGAATGAATAAATTACTGTCAAAGTATATTCCAACTCAATTATCAGTTTCAACATTAATTTTAATACACAACTCGGTCTAAATCTCAACTTACAAAGGATTAAGAAGATTGGTTTAGATTTTGGATGTGAAGAAGGATATGGTCTTGTGCGGTTATATCTGTCTTTTTCCAAAATTTGGAATATCATGCGTTACTTTCTCCAAATAAAAGCTATTACAGACACCAGAGTTTTTTGTATATGAGTACGAAAATTGTGAATCAGACCCAATAACCACCATTTTATATAGTGTGTAAATGTTTAAGATTCATGACAAAGACATTTACTTAACGGTAAGCAATGGAATGCTAAGAACACCTAAGGTCAAATGCATGCCCTTAAACTATCATATATCACCAAAACATAAAAGTTCAAACAAAAACAACAACACATTTCACACTAAGTTATAATAACCATTCACCAACACCACCAACAACAACACAGCAAAACCACCAGTCCAAGTCCACACTTCATCCTCTCTCCTTTACAAATATATATCCATCTACCCTCTCTTCTGCCATTTGTCAGACCTTCCACTTCCTTCCTTTTTATTTTTCTCTCTCATCACAACCACAACCACAACAAAGAAACCAACTATGCGAAAACCTTGTTGTGACAAAGAAAACATCAATAAAGGAGCATGGTCTAAGCAAGAAGATCAAAAGCTCATTGACTACATCAGAGTTCATGGTGAAGGTTGTTGGCGTTCCATTCCCAAAGCTGCTGGTTAGTGTTTATGAATGAATGATTTTAAGCCATAAAGAAGAAAGAGTTTCATTCATTCATTCAACTATGGTATCAGTAAAAGAATTTCTTACAGTACTATTTTTGTAACCATTTGTCGTTCAACATATTATATATAGGGTTGCATCGTTGTGGCAAAAGCTGCAGACTGAGATGGTTAAACTACTTACGACCAGACATCAAACGTGGAATCTTTGCTGAAGATGAAGAAGATCTTATCATCAAACTCCATGCCCTCCTTGGTAACAGGTAATCAAAATTTAATAAGAACTTTTTCATATCAGAATCCATAATCTTGATAGAGAATTCATTTTAATTTGGATGCATATGTTTGAAAACATAGGTGGTCACTCATTGCTGGAAGATTGCCAGGAAGAACAGACAATGAGGTGAAGAACTATTGGAATTCTCACATCCGCAGAAAACTGATAAAGATGGGGATTGATCCAAACAACCATAAGCCACACCAAAGCTTTTCTCGTCCTCATGCTTCTTCTGCTGAGGGGGCATCAACATCCGAATCCATGAACAAAGGCCACAATAAAGTTCCCATCTTTAAATCCCCACTTGCTGCCACTCATCACAGGATTTCCTTCACAGAACAAGAATCAGCAATTATTTCGTCACCCTCTTTGAATCTTGACCTAACAATTGCTTTACCTTCTTCCCTGATTGGTGCTTTGGAAGAAGACACGCCAGTACAAAATTCCGAGTCCACCAACACACAAATAGATCTCAACTGTTAGCACATGTTGCCAACTCATTATATATACCAGTAGTAGTAGTGCATGTTTGTTACAGTATATAATTTTGAAAAAATAATCATTTTTTAAAAGCACTTAAAAAGAAGCTTTAAGATTTTATTATCTTTTTAAAATATGTTCTCTTTAATACACCAAATGCACTACAATTATACTATAGTACACTAGACAAGGAAATCTTAGGGAAGATTATTGGAGGATTTAACATGAGTTTTATATTTCATGTAATTGCAAGTGTCCTTTGTATATTTTGATGACCTAAACTATGTTCGTCTGCATGTTCCTGCAACATAAATAATACGAGAAAAATAACATGCAAATTGTCATTGAGTTTTAGTTTTTTTTCGGGAGTTGAATTCGAATTGTTCATATATGGCCAAAGCAAAAAATAATGAAGAATCAAGTTATCTAAATGAATGCAATATTTCAATTATGATGAGAGTTAAGTGTTCGGTACAATTTCCATTCAGTTTCCAAGTGAATGCTATCTTAAGAGTGGTGGTTGCAGCTACCAGAACACTCATGCAAAAGCTGTCTGACAGTAGTACTAGATATTCTACAAATGGACCAAGCTTCTAGCTATGGTTATTTTTGGAGTGTAAAATTTGAAAAAAAAAAAAGAAGAAGAGTAACAAACTCTGAAGTTAATTCGAATAAAGAAATATTTTGACTTTTCTCTTTCGATCTTCTTTTAACCAAAATATAGTTTTCTAATAAATAAACTAATAGGTGATAAGTATCAACTTTTAACAACTACATAAAGTATTTTTTTTATTAAAAAATGTTGATGGAAAATGAAAAGTATATGTAAGAGATAGTATATTATATATATAGAAAGTCCTCATGAATTATAAAGGACTGTGAAGTCAAACTAAGATGAAGACCTAACCTTCTGTGAGGCATAACTTTTGCTAAATCTACTTGTTCTTCCTTAAAGACAAATCCATTTCTGAGACCAAGTAGACCAAACAACCACCGATATGAGGATGAACATTAAAAACTTGTTAAAGTAATTTATTGTGCTTAAAGTTAGTTCGTGTTCGTATTTTCGTGCTTTTTGTTTCTTGTCCATTATGCAGAAGTTACTGGTGCAAGCAAAAGGGATAGTCACACTGAACATCTTCTTTTGATGAGGCAAGACCTTTTTCGTGCATTAACGTTTCTAAAGTTAGTTCTGCAGTATATATATATAAAAACACAAGTAAAGAATCTAATTAATCTATATTTATAGCAACAATCGACCACAGAAAGAGTGTGGTTCAAAAGGTTTAGACATGATCCAACTTAATTAACTGATAATCTTGAGATTAAATCTCCATACAATTTTGTATGTGTTGCTATATATGATAAATACCTGTCTTTGGAATTGCTCACAGACCTGTAGAAGGAGTTTATGATGCTTATAATTATGGTGTGTGGTTCAAAATGTACGATGATAATTTTAGAGTTAAATTTTGATAATTTTCTTTTACAATTTAATTTTAAAATGATTTTGTAATATAAAGAAATAAAAAAAATAAAAAAAAGTAGAAAATTACTTAAAAAATATTACTTTAAATTATCAGATAAATTTGTCAAAATTTAATTGTTAAAAAATAATTTTCTATTCAAAATATGTATCTCATTTTACTTATTACCACACTTTAAAATTTGTTTGACTATTTTTGAAAATGCTATAAAAATTAAGTATGTATTTTTTTTAAATGGTTAAACACCCTAAATGCTCCATAATTAATATATTTATTTGTCGATAAAAAGAATAGAAAACGAAGTGATGAAGGTGAATCTCTTTGATGTATAGTAAAAATATCATTATCTTAAAAGTTTTGAACTAAAATTAATATCATCTATATAAAGTATCTCATGAATGATCGATACTAAATCTTTCTAACTTTTAAAATTTTTGGATTACGTTGTTTTCCTTCATGAATATACCCAAAGTTCAACATTGTAAAATATATAGTATATATTATATCGATTTCAAGTCTGGAATAAGGAGTGTCAAACATTAATTTAATATGTACACTGATGAATAAAAAATTACAGTATTGAAAGAAATTTCAATATTTTTTTAACAAACCAACGAGATTCTACTACTAAATTAAAAGTAGAGTATTATTATTATTATATTTTTTCAAATACAAGCTGTCATTTACTTACCGCTTTGGATAGAATAAATTATTTCTTTCGTTTATGTTGTTTGGATAAATAGTAAAGTAAAAGTGAAAGAAGATTAACCTTGGTGGAAAAGCAAATAATAAATACACCAAGTAAGATACTCCGATCTCAAGTTAGTTTTTGTCTGAATGAGGGTCTTCATAAATGCTTGTAAAAAATATATCAACTACATTTTGTATTTTATAGTGAGTTTTACCCCTTTTATTTTTAATCTAATTGAGGTTCAATCACTTAATAATCATTATTATAAAAGTTAACCAAAATTATGAATCTAATTAAGGTGTTTGGTCAACTTGTTGACAATTATTACGTTTTGATTGGACTTTACATACGCGAAGTGTGACTCCTCTAAATATTGAGTTGTACTCGATCTCAAAATTTGGTAGTTTTAATATAGACATATTTGGTAGTATTTATAGAGATGTCAAAATGAGTCAAATTCACATTTTTGTGAATCAGAAATAACTTGACTTAACCCACTACAAGTTGGTGGATTAAGTAGGTTGACTCACTAACCCATATAAAAATAAAAAATATTTTATAATCATTTCTAAATATTCAAATTTGTAAGATGAAAACAATTTTATTCTTTTTCTGATATTGAAATTTGCAGGATATCAAAGATATCAAGAGACAATGGCGGAACTTGGACAAAAAATTCGGGGGTGCCAATTTAATTTCTTTTTATATAATTTATTAATAAAAAAAAATTATTTTTTTTACTTAAACCATTTTTATATTGCAATTCACACTTCTCAATTTTTAATCTTTTTAATAGATTGAATTCAAGCAAAATGGTATTCTAATTTCTAGTCCAATTTAAGATTATTAAACTAATTCATTGTATGCACTTGAAAACATAAAATCACAACATTTTATAAGGTAGGATTATACTAATTTGAGAAAAATATAATTAGGGTTTATGTCAATTCATAAAATAATCCCTAAAATTAAGTTAGTTTTCATACTAATTTAAAGAAAACTTAATTTAGAAGAAATATCATAATGGAAGAATCATAAATCTAACCTACATAAATCATACTAGAATACTAAGATACTGATTCAGGAGATATTGTGAATATGAGTTCTTCGATCTCTTTGTTCTCCCATCTCCATTTCTCAATCTGTCTTTCTTTTTACATTTACATCTTATTAATAGTTTGATACGAAAAAAAACTTTATAGTCAGATACAAAACTTTAATCCTTTATTAATCAAGATCCATCAAATTAATTTTTATTTTATTTTTAAATATATATATATATATATATATATAATAAAAATAATATATAAATATAAATTTAAAAAATATATAAAAAAAATTAAAAACCTTGGGGGAGCCGTGGCTCCCCTTGGTCACATGCTAGTTCTGCCGTTGTCAAGAGATGCAGATAAATACAATGAAATAAGAGTTCCTTTTTTTGGTGCAAAATGAAAAATAAGTGAATTGCGGGTTAAGTGAGCCCAACCCATTTTCAGAATTTTCAAGTCAACCCAACTCGAACTCATGATAAGTCAGATTGACTCATGAGTTATTTCTTGTTTTGACATGTGTACCAGGTAAGTATACAATAAATACTAAAAAAATGATAAATTAACTAAAGATTTCCTTTTTTCTTGACCAATCTTCTAATTTTGTATATTATTATTATTAAATAAATAACAGAAAACAATAACAATATTTTGTTATTTAATAAATTGTTTTAAAAAAAATTACTTTAATTTTCAATTAAACAAATTCTTTCTTTTCCTTTTTATATTTGTAGTTTTTCTTACTATCTTTTTTCTCTTTACCACACAAGGGATAGAGATAGAACATTCAAAGCTAAATTAAAAAAGTACTTTTTGTTCAATAGTGACAAAACAAGTGAGTGGGATGCATATATGGCTATATGTGCTCAATCATAAGGGTGATTTGGCAGATGGACTAAATAATTTATCAGTTTTTTAATTATCCTTTTTTCTATTTTAAATATATACATACATATTAAAAAATAAATCATAAAATATTTTATAAATCTTTAATTGGTTAATTGATGTTTGAATAAATTATTGTCTAAATATGTTAAATTAATTTTATATAATTAATAATTAAAAATTAATTTATGAATATTCGTTAACATTAAACATATTTATATTCTTCAATTAATATAATAAAAAACTTCTTTTATTTTAAAGTTTAATAAATAAAAAGTAAATTAATGGGCCAGTCAGAACGGGCTAAAAATGTTATTTGTATCACAAAATTAGTGATGGACTAGTTTGATTTGTCACATCTTCAATTTGTCTGAGAGAGTGGCGTGTCATTTCAATTGCTTTAATCTTATCTATTCGAGTTTAATTTTATATACATAAGTTTATAATATCTGTTATCAACTTTTAAATTTTATAAAAGTAATACTATTTTACTTTAAAACTTTATACTATTTCTTAGTCCTCCTCGTCCAAACATATATCATCTTGTGACAATAATTAAGATGTCACTAATAACTTTGTCACTATTGTACTTGTGACAATATTTTTATATATCACTAAAATTAAAGTATATTGTGACAAAAATAATTATCACTAATAATTTTTTATAATAATGACAAAAATACACTATCACTAAAATTAAACTATATTGTGGTAAAAATATTTGTCACTATAGTAATTTAATATAATAGTGACAAAAAGACACTATCACACATATACGATAAATTAGTAATCACTAAT
>Ga0209589_1013904_pt1 | contig 10316 bp, 9 predicted proteins | sample CowpeawhiteBW_FD_187525 | JGI IMG/M metagenome (GOLD analysis project Ga0209589, IMG submission 187525) | Root nodule microbial communities of legume samples collected from California USA - Cow pea white BW (SPAdes) (version 2) | ecosystem: Host-associated > Plants > Roots > Nodule | place: USA...
TACCGAAGCATATGTCTCAAAGTTGAGATCATATCCTTTAGTTTACATGATTCTTTATACACACATAAGTTCTTAGCTTAAAAAAATAATCAATGTTTAAATGGGTTCCTTAGCACCACTTTTACAGTTGCTAAAGAGATATATGCCTTGAAAAGCATAGTTGCATACTACGGTGGCTTAGAAATCAATTTAAAAGTAACTAAAACGGAAGCTGAAGAGAGTCTGAGACAGGTTTTAATAAATGGTAGGTATGAAATTTGGTTTTGATAATATCTTTTTGAGACTATTATTTCTCACCCTTCTGTATTTTCAGCTACGAAGCCTATCTATTTACTGTATCACAGAAATCTTGTTGACTATCTCTTCTTGCAAAGTTTGGAAATTGCTCTAACTTATGACTTGCCAATGCAGATACACACAGGGTAATTGATATATTTTATTTTGGTATTACTTTTACCTTATTGGTATCCAAATTTTTTTTAATAGAATTCAAAAAATCTTTGCCAGAAATTGATGCTTCAATATAGAATTCGGTATCAAAGATCTCAAATCTATTAAAGATAAGATTAAATTACACTTTATAAATGGAGATCATCCTTACCTTATTTTATTGTTGGAAATATAAGCGATTCTAAGTTTTATCTTTTAGATAAAAATGTGAAAGTTCTTAAATAACTTAAATGATGAAACTCATAAATTTATTGTTTTAAAATTTTGGTTTGGAAGTGATGTGAATTTCGAAAGGTTCATCACTTATAAATCACTTAATCTCATTTTCAATATGGTACAAATCTTAAAGTGTGAAGAGATGTGTTAGAGATCTTAAATCGCTTAAAATTATGGCCAATCATTTAATTTTCAAAGATGTAGTGTGTTTTCCTTTTGTTTCAACTGCCAAGCACAATAATTTATTAGCCAAACAAGCCTTTTGTGATTAATCTGATTCACTTACCTGATATTTCATGTAAACAAAACATTACAATTTATAGATTCTATTTTCTCTTTTCGTCTTTTAAGTCTTAAACTCTATCGAGACACAATTATTATCTATTAACTAATACAATAAACGGCTAATCCTTTATTATTTAAGTTTATTGTATTTAAGTTTAATCTAACATTATTAACCATGATATACTGCTAGGTTATACCTATATACACTTAATACTTTTGTTTCTGCAACTAGGTTTGGGGATAGGCTTTTGGATTTGAGGAAGTCCAATCCTCTTCATTTCCGATCAGTTCTTGAGGACAAGAGATATTCAAAGTGTCGGTTTGTTTTCTTACATGCCTCCCATCCATTCTCAAAGGAAGCATCATATCTAGCTTCTGTTTACTCCCAGGCAAGCATTTTATCATTCATGGCTTAATTAATGCATTGACTTGTATTATATCAGAATTTCAATTAACCAAATTTATCCCTCAGGTTTACCTTGATTTTGGGTCGGCAATTCCAAGGCTTAGTATGCATGGGATGATTTCAGCAGTTAAAGGTCTATTAACGCTTGCTCCAATAAATAAGGTGACAACTTAAGCAATCCAAATACTTGTTCACTGAGAATAGAATTTTTCGGATAAAGGTAAAGAGCTAGAAGAAAGAAAAAAAATCATGTGCTATATGCAGCAAAATTAGAAGTTCACAACCCCTTTTCATCCTGTTCTCATAAAAAAAAAAAAATAGGCAGACTAATTTGTGGTTCCAGTTTAAATATAAGTAATTTATGCGTAAGATTTGAATTCTCTAATCTCCCATTTGATATTGGCAGGTATCAAAATGCATGCCTAATTTTGAAAGTCAAATTTCACTTCTTTTACCATTTTCATGAAAATCCTTGCTTTTTATTTTCAGTAAAGAATCTTCAGAATGTGTATAAAATGGAGTCATTTTATGAAATATACTAAAATATAATATAGAATGCAATTGTTAAATATGTACAAATATGGAGTCCTCACATATTTATATTTATATTTATATTTATATCTATATCTATATAGAAGACAAGTGTTAAAGTGAAATCCATTTGCACAAGGACTCATTTAGGATCTTTAGAGTTAGAATTTAGTAGAAAGCTTGAAAAATTAGTTAAAATGTGGATTAGAAAGAGATTGAAATTCCAATCTAAGCAATATTGTTAAAACATCAATATCTGAAGTTGTAGAACTCCAAATGACGTGATTCCAAATCGATGTGAAAGTTGAAGTTCTGGACTATAATTTAGGCTTAAGAATCATTAATTTTGGGTCATTATATCAAGAGTTACGACCATAAGATAAATCCGGGTAAAATTGGTTTTTCTGAATTTGGTTGAAGAAAGAAAAAAAGGAATATGAAAATGTGGAAAGAAATAATCACTCTTTTCAAGGGAGACAACACATATATAAAGGATGGGAAAGTCCTTTCCTATAGCCAAGGGATTCTTGAATCACTCGAGAACTTAGGAGAATCTCTCTCACTAAGATAGAAGAAATAAACTCTAATATTTCTGAATAAAACTCAACTTGTCTTCATTGATGAAAATGATTCAGCTTACATAAAAGTTTTAGCCATCAGAATTACAAAAGATTTATTAATTACAATTACATCTCACATTAGCCACTATTTACTTCCGGATTGTAACTGAAATTATGGCAACCAAAAGTCACCGAAAAGCATTTAGTTATGCATCATCTTAGTCTTTCAAAGGCTGGTTCATAAGTTGTCAAAAATGGACTCTTATTATAACTTGAAAATAAAACAAAACTAAAGCTCATTAATTGATTAACCCAAAACATAATTTTATTAGCCAATTTTACAAAGGATTAAGCCATTATTTAAATAAACTAATCAGTTAGAAACCGCAAAAAAAGTAACACGTTAGTCCTCCTCCATTTGTGCATGATGGCCTTCATCAACTATAGATAAATTAACTTTTAGAGAATAAAATTTATTGTAAACAATAATATAATATATTGCGTCATTTAAGGCACATTTTCATTATTTTCATAACAAATTTCAACTAATGATGTTTGGAATAGTTTAGTTTCTTTAACAAAAATTTTCTTTGTATCTTTTGTAAGTTTAGATTGGTCTCATGTTCGTTTATTCTTATTTTCTGTTTTAATAATGTTTTAATGGGATGATAAATGATTTGTATAATTTAAAATATTAATATAATTGAGATATTAAAATACATAATGATACTTAATATAAGTTTAAGGAAATGCAATTGTATCTCACAAATAAACTTTGCACTGCAGGTGATGTTCAGTAGTGACGGCCATACATTTTCTGAAACCTTCTACTTAGGTTGGTTAACATCAATATGACACCTACATTTGAGATTCATGCTTAAGTGTTTGGTTGTGACAGTTTTAATTTCAAATGTTTTCCATGATTACAAGTTGAAATCATAAGTTCCGGTTTCATAGGTTCAAAGAATGCCCGCGAAGTTGTTTTCTCTGTACTGCGCGATGCATGCATCGATGGTGAGCTCCTAATTTTGGAGGCTGTTGAAGCTGCAAAAGACATACTTGCACGAAATGCAATTCGCTTCTATAAGATTAGTTCCAACATCACTGTCCCTTAGTAAGGGAAGCACTTCAGAAGTAGTCATGTTAGATAATTGAATGTGCCTTTGTTCATGATGAACAATCTCAATGTTTCTAGCTGCATTCTTTAATAAATTAAACAATTTGTTTTCTTATTATTGGGTAAACTTAAATGAGGATAATTGAAAAAATACAAAAGATAGAAGTGTTTCTTAGTAACAATTATTGAGTTCATTAAATTGTACTTTACTAGTTGTCTTTAGGACTAGAAGTTCATTAATAGTATTTTAATAGTAGTTGAGTAGTTGACTAGTTGTGTATTAATTGTATTTTAGTAGTAATATTTATTGCATGTGGTTTAAGGGCCAAGATAGAGGGCCTATACTACTTAAAGTTTCACACAAGTCATAATATAGAGAGTGTTTTATCCAAAAAGACTTGTTGTCAACAATTTGGTATCAAAGCTAGAGAGCTTAGTGTCTAAGTTCTTAAGAAAGATTATTTGAGAGCCAAAGAGTTTGAGCGAGATGGCTAACCTTGCAAACAATATGTCTTTGACTAAGTTAACAAAAGTCGTCAACTATGACAAATGGAGTATGCAAATGAAGGTTCTCCTTGGTTCCCAAGAAGTATGGGAAGTAGTTGAAAATGACCACCAAAAACTAGTAGACATTGAAGAATAGACGGTTGCCCAGCTTGTTGCATTAAGAGCAATGCGAGTAAAGGACAAAGCAACTTTATACGTGTTGTATCAAGTTGTCGACGAGTCCAACTTTGAGAAGATAGCAAATGCTAAATCTTCAAAAGAAATGTGGGATATATTAGAGAAGGGATATAAAAAGGATAATCATGTAAAACAGGTCAGACTTGAAACTCATATAGGCGAGTTTGAAAGCATGGGGATGAAAGAGACCAAAGATGTGGTCGAGTACACATCACATCTCGTGTTGAGGTCGTGGTGAGACAGCTTGGAAGGAATGGACTTGCCGAGTGGTGGCCAAAATCTTAAGGTCATTAAAGATGACTTTGAGAATATTGTATGCGCTATTTAGGAGTTCAAAGACTTGTCAATTCTTGAAAAGCTTGTTGGGTCACTTAAGACACATGAGCAGCGAAGAAGGAAGAAAAAGGAGGAATCTCTTGATCAAGCACTTCAAGCTAAGGCAACCATAAAGGAGAAAAAGACATCTTATACTCACAACACTCGAGGCCGGGGAGGTATAAAAAACAATTATGGTGATAAAAGTTAAAGATAAGATAGAGAAAAAGAACAATACAACCAATAAAATTGGCGTAGAAGAGGACAAGGTCCGTGGATAGAAGGTTAGTTAAGCAACTCAAAAGTTGAGTGTTTTAAGTGTGACAAATATGGTCACTATGCAAAGGAGTGCTACTCAAATAAGTGTTTCAGTTGTTACAAGGTCGGACACTATGCAATGATTGCCGAATCAAAAATAAGAGGGAAAAGATGACCAACCTTATCACAAAAGATGTTGAAGAGGAATGTGTGTTGCTAATGATGGAAATGTCTGAAATCGGTCTAAGTTCAAGGACTTTTCATACTGAACTTGGAGGCTCAAATGACCAATATAGTAAGCAATCAATGACATAGATCGAGGTGTTGCAACGAAAGCATGATGAATTAGTGAATGAGAACATGGTAATAAAGGAAGAGATCAACAAGCTAAAAACGAAGCTTGACAGTTTGTGAAGTGATGGTGTGGCGAATAACAAGAAAATTGAGGAGTTACAACGAGAAGTGGTGCAGTCACGCGAGGCGAAGAAGGTGGCTGAGGTTATGACATCAAGGGTGACGAACCTAGAGACGAATGTTGCTAGGCTAAAGCACGATATGATATTGAAGATCGACCGTTTCATCGTTCAACATGCGTAGAGAGCGTGGATGGAACTCGTTGTTAAATGATTGAGGCAATCAAGAATGTTGTTGAAGGTGATACAAGAGGTCTGGAAAAGAAAAAGATGATGAGATTCAACTTCTGGTGAAGCTCAATTGGGTGCTTCAAGAAAGAGTAGAGAGTCTCAACATGGAGAATTAGATATGGGGGGAGTTTACACATAACAATCTGAAATAGGAACTTGCCTATATTAGCGAGGAGAACTACCATTACGACACGATCATCCTCGTAAACCTGAATTCTAGAAGCAACAACCGGAGATTAGAGGAGGTGAAGGAGAATGAAGTGAGCGGAAACATAAACTGAAATAATGACGTTCTGGTAAGAAAGAGGTGCAACGAGTGTGAGGACAATCATTGTAAGGAAGAAGAAACAAATAAAAAAAGAGTTGAAACTACATTGGCCAGTGGTGGCAGCAGGGTCGACAATTATAGTGATTTATGTGTGCCATGCAAAATGGATGTAATTTTAGATCGTCAAAGAGTAACCAATCAACAATTGGAAATGGAACTAGTACTTGTGGCAAGACATGATAAAGGATAGAAGATTTATTTAAGCTTACAGGGGAGTTTTGTTAAGTGAACTTAAATGACGATAGGAAGGGAAATGCAAATGATAAAACTGCTTCTTAGTAATGATTATGGAGTTCATTAAATTGTACTTTAGTAGTAGTTTCGTAGTTGCCTTTAAGACTAAAAGTTCATTAATAGTACTTTAGTAGTAGTGAGATAGTTGTGTATTAATTATATTTTGGTAGTAGTTGTATTTATTGCATGTGGTTGAAGGGCCAAGATAAAGGGCTTATAAATCGTGCATGTACTACTCAAAGTTTCACACAAGTTATAATACAAAGAGTGTTTTGTCATCACTTATTATCTCCGATATGACTTATACTCTGAATAAAAAAAGTAAATTATACATGATCTTTTAATTTTAATTTTAAAATACTTCCTTCATATTTTTTTCTCCCTAAAATATTTTGTGTCATTGTGATCATGTTATGTTTTTATCTTATTAGTCCTTAATGTATTAATATAGGTTTCTATCTAATCATACCTTAATATATCACACCTTATTGTATTCATATATGTTTTGGGTGGTCTATACTAGTACATTCACCAGAAAATTAAATTGACTAAGATGTCATAAGTTAACACTACTAAAAAAATATAGTTATTAGGTGATTTATTATAACTTGTAATCCATGTCTAATAGGTGGTAAAATTGTAAATACAAAAGTATATCAATTACTTTTTTAACTCTAAGAACTACTTATTTATTGGTTTAAAAAGAATAAAGGACACACTAAGTTTTTTTTTTTTCAGTTAGAAAAGTTAACTATCTTCTCACCTTTTGTACTAAGTATTTTCATTTTTCTTCGTTCTCCTCCTTCTCACTTTCCTTTCTTCCTTTTTCATCTTCTAATGTGTGCTTTAACAACTTTTTGTCATCATCATTTTGAGGTTTATAAAACCTTAGCAACATTACTTCAACATTTTTTTCTTATATATAAGGAAACATGTTAATTTTTATTCATGAAAATGCATAAATGCATGATATAATTGTATGGACTTGTTCCAACCGCAAGTTTGGTAGCATCATTAGAATCAACCATCGTGTTTAGTGGTATTGTACGCTTGGGAGCGTGGAGCTTCGTCACAATTTTGTCCTTAAAAAGTGTCTCGAAGGGTGAAGGGAGGAAGGAGTATTTAAACTGCAATTGACCTCGACTCCTAAGCGATATGGGACTTATTGGGTGTACCGAAACAAGCCCATAGTCTAGGACAAGGCGAGTTGTCATCCCCACAAAGGGCATCAGATATTCCTGCTAGGACCAAACGGTTCTAGAGGGACACAAACTTATACAAAGGCTGAGAGGTATCCTACGATTCTAATGTCTACTCCGCTTCGACCTCAAAGTGTCTTTCCTTCAATCTGGGCGACATAGTCTCGATCAGGATGGGGTGCCTACAAAGACACTTTAAAGCTCAAGTCAGCAAAGGCGCAAGTAGGTGAGTAGTAAATATTAAGCAATGACCTTACCTCATAAATTGTGACCTATTTATACTAACTGGATGGACCTTGCTTGTTGGGCCTCGGATTTACAAGGTTGCTCCATCTTAGGGTTTCCTTAACTAGCTTATCTGCTCCTAATCGCTCTGTGATTTGTACTTCTGCTTAGTTGGATCTGTACTGTAGTACTTAGATGAATGTTGTCAAGATAGATTTTATCTTTGCCGACTATGGATCTAGCTGTGATGATCTCTGCGATTCTGCGTAGGTTACACCAAGAGAGTCTTTACCATTCCTTGTATGGGTTAGGCCGAGATAGTATCTACCATTTCTTATAGGTTGGGCCGAGACAGTCTCTACCATTCCTTGCATGGGTTAGGCCGAGATAATCTCTACCATTTCCTATAGGTTGGGCCGAGACAGTGTCTACCATTCCTTGTATGGGATAGGTCGAGACAGTCTCTATCAATCCCTTTCGACATTTACCGGTACACTACAAAAAAAATTAAAATTACCGACAGAATTTTACCGACAGATATACTTCTGTCGATAAATTTGAATTACCGACGGATTCTCAAATTTTAATTACCGACGGAAAAATCCGTCGGTAAAAAAAAATTCATTTACCGACAGAAAAATCTGTCGGTAAAATCCGTTGATAATTCAAATTTTTTTTACCGACAAATTTACCGACGGATTTTTCCGTCGGTAAAAGAAGCGGGAAATTTCCCGCCCAAATTTGAATTACCGACGGAAAAATCCGTCGGTAAAAGAAGCGGGAAATTTTGTCCTAATTTGAATTACCGACGGATTTATCCGTCGGTAAAAGAAGCGGGAATTTTCCCGCCCAAATCTCACCTTATAAGAAGACGAGGAGAAGAAGAAAAGAAGAAAAAGAAGAAGAAGAGAAGAAGAAGAAGAGAAGAAGAAGAAGAGAAGAAGGAGAAGAAAAAGAAAAAGAAGGAGAAAGAGAAGAAGAAGGAGAAGGAAAGAAGGAGAATAAGAAGAAGAAGAGAGGAAGAAGGAGAAGAAGAAGAGGAAGAAGGAGAAGATGAAGGAGAAGAAGGAGAAGAAGAAGAAGAAGAAGAAGAAGAAAGAAGGAGAAAGAGAAGAAGAAGGAGAAGAAAAGAAGGAGAAGAAGAAGAAGAAGAGAGGAAGAAGGAGAAGAAGAAGAGGAAGAAGATGACAACGGCGGCGACGACGGCGACGGCGGCGGCGGCGACGGTGGCGGCGACGATGGTGGCAGTGGCGACGGCGATGGCGACGGCGATGACGGCGGCGACATTGACGGCGACCACGAAAAAAAACGAAAAAAAAAATTGAAAGAGGGAGGAGGAAGAAGATGAATAGTGTAACTAATTTACCGACGGATTTTTGGTAATTACCGACAGATATTTAGGTCGGTAATTACCGACTGATATTTTCCGTCGGTAATTACCGACGGAACATGATTTTCGTCGGTAAAATTTTACAGACAAGCATTTTATCGACGAATTTTTGCCCGTCGATGATCCGTCGGTAATGTTGATTTAGCGACGGATTTTGGCCATTACCGACGGATTTTGACCGTCAGTAATAATGATTTTTCTTGTAGTGGGTAGAGATGTCAAATAAACCCTTTGTTGCTTTATTGCCTTATCTTTTTTAATATGATCTTGTTGGCTCAATTTTTTTCCTCTTCTAAGAGTGACTGCTTCAACTTAGTCAATATGTACTCTCTAGAAAGATGGTAAGTTGTGTATGTGTGTGAATGGAATTGTTGGATGCTAGGAACTTTATTAGAGTACCTAAAACCAGGAGTGTCACATTATTGGTCTAGCGTCTGGCAGTACAGAGTGAATTACTAGGCGATAGTGCAAGTGGCAAGGTGTCGTGGCGATAGGGAAGACTTGTGTGTCGTGGCGCCCGACGGTGTTATGGAACCGCCAAGTGGTATGCACTGCCATTTCGCCTGGTGGTGCTTAAGTTGTGTCAGGCGATAGTGCAAGTGGCAAGGTGCGTTTATGATGTGTTTTGCATGGCTTGGTGTGTTGGGTCTGGTCTGGGATATACTTGATCGTATCACGAGCGGATAGGTTCGTGATTTTTGTTGGAACGCGTGATTAATATGAGTGGGGAGGTTCATATTAATGATACTTTCGTGAGAGGATACGAGCAGGGAGGGTCGTATGTTCCGTTCTCACACTTGAGAGTTGCTGCGAGCGAGGAGGTTCGTAGTTGGATGGATCACGTGTGTTAGACTACGGGCTGGGAGGTCCGTAGAGTTGGACTACGAGTAAGGAAGTTCGTAAAGTTGGACCACAAGCGGACAGGTTCGTGGAAGCATTGGAATCCCTAAGACCAGCTTGAGTGTGTATCTTGTATAGGGTAGTGTGTTTTTCTTAATTTCGTTTTAATGTGTTGGGATGTGGACTTGGACCAGGAAATGTAACATCTCGGTCGGATATTATGAATTTTAATAAAATAAAATAAAAATACTAAATAAACCTCATTTATTATACTGTTCTTTCCCAAAATGCGGGAAAATTAAAAACATTCATTACATCGCCAATTATTCAAATATCCGCCAAAATATAAAATCAAATACAAATTTCAAGTCTTATAACATCAATTATTACAATTCCTAAAAATCCATAAAGTAGTAAAACATTGTAGAAAAATTCTCAAGATAGCCCACGCTCCAGCTCTATGCCTCACAGGTCCACCTGCAACATCATACGCTCCCTTGTATCGCATACACGACAATTGCCAACCACAAGCAGATATGGTGAGTTAACATTTAATCATATATATATATATATATATATATATATATATATATATATATATATATATATATATATATATAAATATTATATATAT
>Ga0209589_1013906_pt1 | contig 10316 bp, 6 predicted proteins | sample CowpeawhiteBW_FD_187525 | JGI IMG/M metagenome (GOLD analysis project Ga0209589, IMG submission 187525) | Root nodule microbial communities of legume samples collected from California USA - Cow pea white BW (SPAdes) (version 2) | ecosystem: Host-associated > Plants > Roots > Nodule | place: USA...
TTTTTATAAATTTTTTTATATATATATATATATATATATATATATAAAATAAGCTAAAGAAATACAAAGGTATATAAGATTATTCATATGATACAAAATTTTAAGATGTTATTATATAAATAAAGTAAGAAAAAAAGGTTTATATTGTGAAGAGGATACGTAAGATATAAGGGTTTGAACTATATATATAACTGACAACAAAAAACAAAGTGTAATTATAAGGAAGAAAAAAAAAAGAAGTATTGCGTGACAGTGTTAGTGAAAGTGGGAGAGTATAAAGGAGGGTCACACTCTGTAAAGGGAAGCACGTTCCTTCTCTTGGTGCTTCTATTTTGTCCTTGCTTACTTCATTTCGTTTCACAAGACCCACACTATTAATTAAACCCCGCATTGCGTTTGCCAACTATTCCAATTCCCAATTCTCTTTCTTTCGTTCTCTCCAATTCACGAGATCTCTGTGGCCCTAACCTCTAACCTCTCTTCTACAATGTCTTCTTACCATTTTTCCTCTTCTGTCTAACTCCTCTGTTCTCACTCGCGCCAGCTATGAGTCAACTCGGCGTGGTGTTGCAGGAATCGCTACAGAGGGAGCCCAGAACCATTCTGGGGTTGTTGAGGGATCAGATGGACGGTGTAGAGGGTGGGGCACGCAGGAGGAAGACCTTCAAGGAACGCTTCGGATTCATAGGCATCGGCTGTTGCGGGGCCACATGGGGGTTCCGTTCGGACGCGTTAAGTTTCTCCCAAGGAGAACAACAGCAACAGCACCAGCAACAAGCGAACCAGCAGGAAACGGATCCGGGTCAAGGGTCGGGTTTGGACTGTGTGGACCACGGTGCGGCGGGTTCGGGTATGAACTTGGCGGCGGCGCTTGCGGCTGAGCGGCAAATCAGGGGGCCGCAGGAGGAGGTGGCGAGGGCGCCGGGGACGCCGTGGAGGGTGTCGCTGATGAGACTGCTGGAGGAGAGCGAAGCAGGGGAGTCCGCGGCGGTGGAGAAGGAAAAGGAGGAGGAGAAGGGTGGTGTTGTGGGGAATGATTCGGTGTGCTGCGTGTGCATGGGAAGGAAGAAAGGCGCGGCCTTCATCCCATGTGGTCACACTTTTTGCAGAGTGTGTTCCAGGGAACTGTGGCTGAATCGAGGGTCCTGTCCCCTCTGCAATCGCTCCATCCTCGAGATCCTCGACATTTTCTAGCACATCACTGCTCATTCTTCAATACATCTCGCTTTTTCCTTTACTTTTTTTTTTCACTCCTCTTACTTCTTCGTTCAAACAACTTCGTCCTTTGCCACGTGTAATACCATACCCTGAATTTCATCCCCTCTCTCTCTCTGTTACCATTTCTATCTGTTCATGTAAATTCTACTATATCAATAGACAAAATTCACCAAACTCCACATTATTGTTCGCATTTATTTTGTTTTTATACAACACATCTTCAGTCTTGACTTTTGGTGTTATCAAATGTATTTATAACTACTGTTACGAGATTGATTCCTCAAATATTATTGTCATGGCCTGACACTTTTGACTCGCCACTCTTTCATTGTTCAGACAAATGTTGATCCAAGAAAACACGTGTATGGCTTTTGTATATTTTGGAAATTAAGGGTGTCTTTGTATTTTGGGATTTTAAATATTTATAATTTTGAAATATTAAGACTGGGAGTGGGAAAAATGTTGTGGAGGCTGAAGAAGGACATTCGCCATGTTGAATTTGAAAGTGAAAAAAAAAATAAATAAAACAAGCGAGTTATTCCAAATTTTGGATTTTAAAAAAGTAGTTTTATGAAATATGCTTATTTTTAGTAAACGCTGTTAGAAAAATCTTATCGACATTGAAAGTTTATTTATCAAAAATAGTGTAATTATAGTTTGCAATTAAAAAAAATTAAGCTTGAGAAATGGAGCAGATAGATAGAATTGTAAGTTCCATGAAGTTGTAGAAATATGAGAAGTTATTGTTACCAGGATTAAGTGCGTGTTGGGTTATGGATTAAATTGATGTACAATTCATTATAATTAATTTTTTAAGATAAAATTAGTGTGTGTTTGATTTTCAAAATAAATTAAAGAGTCAAAAAATTACATTAAATGAGAAACAACAAATTTTTACTTTTGCATTGAATAATTAAGTTAGAATCAATTTTCTCTTAACCAAACACACCCCAAAGTAAAAGCTGTATTAACGAAAAGGTCTCCAGCAAAATAAGTAAACACCCAGTTGTTAGTTATAAAAAAGACGATCATGGAAAAAGGTTATAAACCGGAGATTTTTTATAACATTTATTGGTTTTTTAGTTCTCTTTTATCTAAAAAAAAAGATAAATCCAAATATAATTACACGGACTAGTTAATTTAATCTAAATTAAAACTTAAAAATCCTTAAAATATGTATAAGTTCCATTTTTACACGTTTAATTTTAAAAATCGAATCCTTTTAAATAACATAGAAGTGATTGGTTTTGAAGTTCACGAACATATTGATTTCTATCATTTTCCTTAAATATTCTTGAATATGTGTGTGTTTTGTTTTTGTTTATATTGTAATAGATGTTTAATTAATTTAATATGTTGTCATTAAATAATATTATATTTGATTTTTTATTTTAATTAGGTGAGTCAACTTGTCTATCTTACCAAAGATTCAACTAAGTTTACTATTTATTGATTTGCCAAAATTAACGACTTTAATTGAACTAAATGACTTCTCAGGTAATATGTGATTTAGTAAGACACTTTAACCATGATAAAATATAAGTTTCTAGTTAAAATTGTATCGAGGTCATAGTACAAGGGTTGTCAAATATATATTTTTATATAAATTATGTATTTTTAGTCATAATCTCTACATATATTTCCTTTTGCTACCCGTATGAATTGTGGTTGGTGTATTTTTCTTCAAAATGATATAAATACCATACTTTGTGGTTCCTTTGTTTGTTGCTGTCATTAGTATAAAACAAAAATAATAATGAAAGACAATAAATAAACTTTATTTTAACATGATGAAGAATAGCCATACGTAAAGCATTACGTTGTCAACGCTTTTGTTTCAAAGAAAACGGCGGATCATGACACAGCAGTAAGCTTAGTGAAGATTATTTCCCTTTTTTTTTTCTTCCTCTTTTCATGTTGTAGATCGGCAACGCATGAAACGTAGTACTTCATAGTTCTCATTATACTAAATTTAATACATTCATCCAACTTCATATTGGTTCATTAGTTTTACAATAAATACAATGAATGATCAAATGTCACCGATTTTACCAAATAAACTTTGAATATACCAAATAATAAAATAAATTTACAAACTTGAACATTTTACACCTACTTTAAGTGAATAAATTATCAAGATACATTGATTTTTATATCATTGAAGGGATTTAATATCAATGCGTCATGAATAAACCATAAAAGAATTATTACATCATTTTCCTTTTAAACTTTAATGTAATAATATTCAATATAAACTTAAGCTTATACTTAAATTCTTAATTACTTGAAAAATAGTTCTTGTATTTTTTTGATCAGAAAGTATACAACGTTTTCTATTTCAGGACAATAAAATAAAATCGAAATTCGTTATAAAGCCACGAAGCACATTAACAACAAATTATTAGATTAAAAGCTTTCGGAATAAATCTAAGCCGGGTTTCTGGTCTTTGGATTATTTAGAATTTCTAAGCCCACTTCGATGCAATGTAAATTAAATTGGATAGCTTTCGGCTGAATCGCTCAACTGGAGGACGGACACATAGATAAACAAAACGGCCCAATATTAACAGATCATAAAATGTTGTGGCCCAATATAATTTTCTTAGGGGGCTTCTCCCTGCACCTCCAACACTTCTTCTGTACCCCCAAAAAAGACCCTTATACCCTTGTGGTGAAAGTCGTTAGGACGCAGTAAATTTCATTTACTGCATCACCAACCTCCTACACCCCCAAGCGTTTCGTTTCTTCTCCAGTACTTTCTTTTAAAATTTTGCCCTCATTCTCTTTTGTTCCGTGGTCCCTGAAATTTTCCATTTCATAAACTATATAATAACGCGTTTCAAACTTTTACTAGAAAAGTCGTTTTACTGGGAAAATCAAAATTTATGGGAAACGGATTACACAATCCGTTTCATACACTGTGAAACGGATTGTGTAATCCGTTTCACAGTGTATGAAACGGATTCTGTAATCCGTTTCAGAAAAAAATTTGCAAATTTTTTTGAAATCTGTTTCATAAGATTGTTTCACTTATCTTTGGTTTTTTGTTACACTTATCTTTTTAAGTAAATATCTCTTGTTTGAATATAAAAATATTTTTTTGGATCAGATATCGTTAAAGTATTTCTGAATTAAAAAATATATTTTAAAATACTTGAAAATATGATTTTGTATTTTTGGGTTGAGTTTCAAAAGATACTTTTCGAAAATACTTTCGTAATTCAAAAAAAAACGTGCAAGATTTTTATTATATTTTTAATAAAGACTAATTTGAGAATTACCAATTTTATGGGGTGCAGGAAGAAAAAAAAGGATGCGGAAGAAAAGCCCATCTTCATGTCCTACATCATGGACTTAAATTATGCTATATTCAACTTATCTATTATGTCCAAGATATTTCACTTAGACCATATATTTAGTAAAAAAATATTGAATTTATTGTTTTGAACTTTAAATCTCACCAGAAAAGAAAAAAAAAATCAGTATTTGTCCTTACATTTGATAGGAGAACAAGAGTTGGTCTCGTAACCACATTTCGACATATTTTTTTAACATTCAAGAGGGGTTTTGAAACAATAACAGCTGAGAGCTTCATTTAGCAATAATAATTCACAAATAAAAAAATATGCAAGACTTCTTAGGAAACCAAATTGCAGAAACAATGAACAAGATACTTGTAAGGACATTTCTAGGCCCAAGTTAATGATATTATTCAACAAAATTATACATAAATGTAAAATTTTTACCTTTGATTGTGGCATTGGTATGTAGTATATTAACGAAAATATAATGTATTACCCTACCCAACCTTTAGGCAATGAAATATGAAATCTAATAATTGACAGCAACTTATGGTTAAGTACTATATCAACATTACATTGAGATAACAAATAATATTTTCTTTTAAAATTGAAAACAAAATTCCTCTTTGAAGTCTGTTTGCATAAAAAAAAAAGTTATTAGATCAAGTCAACTTCTTTCGTGCAAAAGACATTATCTCTAACTTTGAATCAAAGAATACCCATGTTAAAAAAAAAGTTATAGTTAACTAATACTACTGTTTACATCAGTACAATGTTTAACAAAATTTATCTAAGGATTTTTTTTTTTTCTCATATAACTAAGTGATTCATTTGTATAACTCCAAAACCTCTGGACCAGACACTATCATCAGATGCATCTACACACAAAAAATGAAAAGCTTAGAAACTATGATGAAATTAGATCAAGGAAAAGAAGATAACAAAGGTACAGGAATACATGGAGAATTCTTCCAAACTGAGGAGTGCAATCTGAGTATTTCCTTGGCCCTCTCTTTGGTCTTGAAACTGCAATTCTCTTGAAGAACCAAACACAACTTTGACACAGCCCCAACCTGCAACATTTCATGGAGCACTCTAGCATTGGCGGAATATCTACAAATGGAGGCCAAAATTCTAAACCCTCTATCACTTGCCACGAGAGAGACCCTTAGAATTTTCTTTGACACAATGACCACTTCTGCACCATGGTTCAACAAATCTGCACGCCCTTCTGCACACCCACAAAGTTGATCCGAAGCTATTAAAATGAGTTCACAAGTTCTTCTTTCCGAGGCACAAAGAAGTAGCTCAATGAGGACCGAAACTGCACCACGCTCAACCTCTTTGATCCTGTTTCTGCCCCAGGGAAAGAGCTCCACAATCAGCTACAATGCAGCCTTTGAAGCCTGTTGTAAAATCTGTTTTACACAAACAGCACTGTTTTGGCACTGAGTAATTGGACAGGATCAGCCACCTCCATTTTGCAAGGGCATCTTCGAAAATACTTGCACAAAAAGAGAAGACTTACGGGAAGGAAATGTACTATTATCCCGCTCAACAGTTAATCTCTGTTGGTTTACTCAAATGCTCAGCCTCAAAATTCTCCTTCTGTGGTCTTTGTTCTACAGACTGAATCATGTGAATTTTGAAGCAAAATCAGTAACTAATAAAGCAATAAAACTGAGAAATAAGTCAATAATAACAGTTATACTAGTATCATACCTGACAATTTGAACAGCGCTACAACCAGCGTTATTCGAGATACTCTTAGCTCTCATTTGTTTCCTTACAGCTTCAACATCGACCCACCTTTCTGCTAAAGCATAAACATTTGACAGAGATACATAGTCTTCGCTCTTTAAAGCCGACTCTGGACGACTCCATTCTTCTAACTGGAGGAGAAATTTTCCCACCTTCTCTCCCATCACAACATCCTCATGAAGCTTGCATGCACTTAGCAGAATCCTCCATATTACATCATCAGGATTAATTGGCATCCGCATGATAAATTCATACGCTTCTTTTAACTTTCCAGCACGGCCAAGAAGGTCAACAATGCAACCGTAATGTTTTACCTGAGGTGTCACACTAAATGTTCTCTTCATTTCATGGAATAATTGAAGGCCTTCTTCGATAAGTCCACCATGACAACAAGCAGACAAAAAGCTAGTAAAAGTTGCTTCATTCGGCTTCACACCGTAATCTCCCATCTTGTATAAAACCTCCAAGGCTTGTTTTCCTTTCCCATGGATAGCTAGACCAGTAGTCATTGCCGTCCAAGTCAAGATATTCTTCTGGTTCATGCGCCAGAAGACAGACAAGGCACTATCAATGCATCCACATTTTGAGTACATATCAACCAGACCAGTCCCGATAAACACATCATCTTCAGTACACAACGTCTTTTCAGCAAAAGCATGTACAGAAGCACCAGTTTCCAGCAAACCCATCTGAGAAACTGCTGAAAGGACAGCAACTACTGTTGTATCTGTTGGTTTAATTCCACATACATCAACCAACATGTCCTTAAACAATGACAATGCATTGAAAGCATATTGCCTGTTCCCTTCTTTAAGGGAAGAATAACCTGTTATCATAGCATTCCACGTAACACTGGTTCTCATTGACATTTCATCAAACACTTGTCGGGCTGAGATAATATCTTTGTTGCTAGAATAAAAGTATATTTTGGTAGTCGAAACCAAAATATTTGACCCAACCCCATGTTTTACTATCAAGGAATGTAGTTGTCTACCTACCCACAACGTTGAAGCTGACGGAGAGCGAGCACAGGCTCCAAGAACAAAATTGTAAGTGTAATCATCAAAAAACACGAGTCCTCGAGAAAACTCGTCTCGGAAAAGTATAATAGAATCATTGGGTTTAACACATCTTATCAAAGTATTAAAGAGAAACAGGTCTGGCTTGTCAAAGTGCTGGAAAACCAAATGTGCATTATTAGCTATGTGTGAGTCTGGTGAGCCACAATAATGCTCAATTAATTTAGCCAAGAAGGCAGGTGATTTCAGTCCATTAGTAACTAACTGGGCATGAATTTGCTTTATATTTTTGGACACTTTAGGAAAAGAATGTAAGAAAGAAATACATCTAAACCTTGGAAGGCAGTTCAGCATGAGGTAAATTATGGCCCATAAAAGAATATTAAAAATCTCAGCTCAGGCGATGAATTTTGATGTTAGAGTTCAGCCTTATATGTATCACCTTTGAACCTTTCACCTTCATTTGACGCCAAACATTAAACTTCAGAAGTTTAATGTGCAGATCACTAAAAGGAAGATGACGACGACGATTTAGAACCCTAAAAATATGGTATCACCATCCCCGTACCCAAACACTCTGGCCGTCTATCCAATTCTGATAAAAAGCTTCTATATGGAGTTCATCCTCATTCGTCCAAGAATATCCTTAACTCAAATTAGTTGAATGCTGAGAGGCTTCTCAGTCATTTCTTCATTTGTAAGCAAACTAATCACAAGTAATAACATAAAAACCCCCAGAATCAGATCATAGTAGTTAGTGCCATATACAATTCAATAAAGCACAAATTGAAATTTCTTTACCATTCAAACAAATTAATGTAGAACATCCCCAACTATTAAGTTTTTCGAGAGAGGATAGTAAGGAGGTTTGACACCAATGAGTCATGAACAAACACATATAAGAGTTTAGGAGACAGTCTTCAATCCAAAACCTTTAAATGATAAGGTTACCGGCCTTTCTACTTATATATTGTCCATCTTACTTTCTAACTAACATAGGACTCCAACTCACTTGAACTCGTAACACAAACCCAATACAAGTTAATTATGAATCAAAAGGACAAGCCAGAGCAAAAAAGATTCAAATAAGCAATTTCCATCACTCAAGCAGTGAACATCGCACGTGCTTTTTCCCAGCCTTTTTGGGCCTTGCACTTCTGTCCATATACATTAAATTTGCGTATACTCTTGTCTAGGTAATTTTGCAGTCTTATTTTATGATACTTTACCATGAACTTTTAACTTCCCTCAATAACTTACTATTCTATTCAAAAAACACACGCGGCTAAATACATTATAACTCGTTCCTCACATGAGAACAAATGACAATATTTAGACATATCTCTACACTCCACCGCACTCAAAATGCTTCCGATTTTGCTATATTATACTCTATGACTCATTACCATCACGAAAATAAAGAAAACCTAAGGAAACGAATGCTTTCAAATCCTAATCATGACACATCAAATTAAGCATATTAACTAACTATGAAACGCAGATGAATTAAATCAACAAGCCCACACATATCAATGAACTATTAATGTAGGTGGTAATTAATAACAACGGATTGCAAAGAAGCATTGGAGAAAGAGAGAAAAAGTACCTCTGTCAGGTACAAAGTACCTAATGAGAATTCGCTAGTTACCGCAAGGAATTGCAATGGATGAAGAAGACGATGCAAAGGAACTAAAACCTGTTCGAGAATTGAGATTCAGGGGAGAGACATAACAAGGGTTTTGGCTTGCAACAATGAGGTGGTAACAGAAGAACCTACTGAACTTTTGAGCTTGATCATTGCGAGACGCTTTTGCTTTCTACACCTCCATAATTACTAACTGCACATCGTAGCTTCTAAAGTGTTCCCGACTCGTCCTTCCGTACTAATCAATCCGGAAAGTTCCCGGAACGTACATTCCAGAACTCAAAAAGAAATACAAACTCACCTGTTTTTGGGCAAGAACAATGCAGCGGGGGAAGTGGCGATTCAACGGTCAGGGGTGGGCGGCGGCGGTGATTCAGCGGTCAGCGGTGGCAATGCAGTGGCGATTTGTGGTCCAGCGGTGGCATTTCAGCGGCGGCGGCAGTAGTGGACAGCAGCTCCTTCGTGCACACCCACAGAACCAGCGACAAGGAGAAGGGTAGAATCTGACATTTTTCGCCTTTACCATGGGGTGCAGTAGCCATTATTGGGTGCAGAAAGCAAAACTCTTGCGAAGATTGAAGAATGGGCTAGGCTAATCTCTGTACGTTTTCCACTTCTCATGAACTTATGACCCAATTTCTAACTTAGTCGATAATGCTCAATTTTTAACTATTCATTTTAAAAAAAAAAAGACTATTGAAATTAAATTAAAGAAAAAGATAAATAAAGTATATTAAAATGAACAAGATAATTGAGAGATTTTTTTTTTTTTGTAATTGTGAATATAGAGAGTGAGGTGCACTTCTAGAAATAGGAGAAAGGAGAAAATATTAGTGTCTGATTAAGATAATAGGAGACTGAGAATTCAAATAGTGCACTGTGATTTTTAATACAAGAATACAATTATATATTTAAAAAATCTTCCTATTATAAATTTATTTATATTAACTAACCAATACTACCGTTATGACATATACAGTTACGTAACAATTACGTAATAAGATAATAATTAAAAGTAATTCATAAAAAAAAAACAAACTCATGATATTTTTTTCAAAAATAGAATATGTTTACTGTATAAATTTAAGCTTATAAAGATATAATTAAAATTTAAAACATCTATTTTATTTTGTATAATTGAATAATTATTAAAATTTATTATTATTATTATTAATCTAAACTATTTATTTGATATTAATGTTTTTTATTGTTTAAATAATTTATAATCAAATATGAAAATTGACATATTGGTTTAAAAACACTTGTATTGTATCAGTAAATTTGTTTACCTTGGGACTCTTAACTTTTTGTAGTAACTAATTATTCTCATCTTTCGGACAATAATGATTAATTTGTTGGTTTTTTTTTTCT
>Ga0209589_1013907_pt1 | contig 10315 bp, 7 predicted proteins | sample CowpeawhiteBW_FD_187525 | JGI IMG/M metagenome (GOLD analysis project Ga0209589, IMG submission 187525) | Root nodule microbial communities of legume samples collected from California USA - Cow pea white BW (SPAdes) (version 2) | ecosystem: Host-associated > Plants > Roots > Nodule | place: USA...
TCACGCATGTTGGACTACGAGCGGGCAGGTTCGTAGAGTTGGACTACGGGCGGGGAGGTCCGTAGAGTTGGACCACGAGCGGGTAGGTTCGTAGGAGCATGATAATCCCTAAGGACCAAGGTTGTGGATGGATCTTTCTCATATAGGTTATGAGATTGGAAGTATATTATGATAACAAGACTACCAAACTAAAATTAACTAAGTTATATTGGGTAAGGGACAGTTTTTATTATCTTGTGATTATATTATTTTCTGCTCAGCTCACCCTTTCTTGTTTGTGTGTTTGTGTTTGGCGATGATAACATGACTTGTCACGTGGGAGCAGATGTGAACTCAGGTGATCATGCTGATGCTTAGCGACAGAGCGAGACTACCTACGGGGGGGGATTTTCATTATACTATGCTTTCCTACATTTTGTAATAGACTTTATGATGTTTTATCCATTATGAATATGTAATAAAGACGAGACAGTATGAATGGATTATGGCGAGATAAGTTTTAAATTTTTCGCGCTTGGGAACTTATTATAATGTCTGGATTTTTTGAAAGTATATTTTGTGAAAAATGAGTTTTATCTAGTAATATCCACCTAGGGTGTTACACCAAGCCCTTCACTAACCTTTGCAAAACTTCCCTCAATGTCCCCTTGGCGCATGTTTTTGTGCTCTGAATACTCCCCTAGCAGTCCTCACAAAATGATATGCTCAAAATCCCATTCTCCTTTCTCAAATTGCTTCTTAAACTATGACTTAACTAGGATTAATGGCAAGAAAACGAAAATTAATAAAAATGGGTTAATGGCCATTCAAGTGCCATTACAAGGTGGTTTTTTAGCCCTTCCAACTGCTCCTTATGACGGCTAGGGTTTTTGATCCCTCTCATTCATGTCAAAAAGCATTTGAGCAAAAAGGAACCTATTTAGCGTCAATCAATGATGTGGGATGTGCTTGAAGTCACACATGAAGGAACCAATGATCACTACAACAAAAATCACTTTAGACAACGACATAAAATTATGATATAAATTATAAAAACCGTGGTCTAAAGATTAGACCACAATTTTTTAGGCGTGGTATAGGTGAGTGTAGCTATAGATAATAAACAAAGGTTTTTAGTATGACAATATTTTTAAAACCGTTGCTTAAAATTCTCACAATAGACAACAGTTTTACATGTTGATTTTATACTTTACCTATGTTTTTAGACCATATTTTTACTAGTTTTACCCACATAGTTTAAAGTAACAATTATATAATCATGGACTTTCATGATATTTATACATCATTTATAAAAATGTTGTTTATTATATGTTTAGGCTACATTTATTTAGCCGTTATCTATTTTAGTGTGGTCTAAACTATAAATTATTGTAGTGAATGTGAGGATGGCTAGGAAGCATGCATTGATACAAGAGTATGAGTTGTTCAAGATGCAGCAAGATGAATCCATAGCGGAATTCTAGAAAAGTTTCACACACATTGTTAACAATCTTGTAGGCTTGGGAAAGAAATTTGAAAAAGAGGAGCTAAACATCAAAGTTTGAAGCTTTTGTGTTTTCTACACACTCTGAAGCTTTTACATTTTCGTATTCACATTGGAACAACACCCCCAACTTAGGGTTTTCATATTCTTTGCTCAATTCAAGTTTTCATCTTCTATTCATGGTTTCATCTTTTATTTCATTGGTTTATGTTTAAATGATTCTATTTCATTGGTTTGAGATCAAATTAGAATTCCATGGAGAACTAATTGTATGGGATGATTCCTCAAAGAGAATGAATTGAAACTTTGAGGTTAATGTTTTTGTTTGGTTGGGTTTTATCTTACTATTCATTTTGATTTTGCTTTTGTGCTTAATGGATGAACCATTCTATTTATGCTTAATTTTTAGAGTGGGTAGTTGTGTTTTAGGGTTTTGTTCATGCTTAATCACATTGTTACAGATTGAATGAATGTGTGAATTGCTTAATTGCATATTGAACTCGATTTTAATCTTCACTTAGTTCTTTAATTACAAATTTCATGAGAGTTAACTAAACTAATTAGTTTTGTGACCTGTGATTGGTGGATGTTCATTCGAATCAAGGAGTCAATGATGTTTTTACCACTATTTTATAAAAATTGAAATAAGGTTTTTAATTATGTGTTGCATATATGAATCTGCCAACCCCGTACCCCCTTTTATGTTGCATCTAGAACCTTTGATTGAAAACATTGGTCATAGGGAGACGACTTTAGGAACATTTCATGAGTACTATATTTAAAACTATTTTATTTGGTTGGGTACAACCTCAATCGCTTTCAAAAGACTTGCCAAGGTCTTAGAAAATGACAAGAATTCTAAAATTATGCCTATTCGAAGTGATTCTGGATGAGAGTTTCAAAATGAAAAGTTTGAAATCTTTTGTATAAAACATGAGATGAAACATAACTTTTTTACTCCTAAAACTTCACAACAAAATGGAATGGTTGAAAGAAAGAATAGATCACTTGAAGAACTTGCTAGGACCATGTTAAATGAAAACTCTATTGCCAAAATCTTTAATCTCCTACGATTAGTCAATTTCAGAAAAAGATATTAGTAGCAAACACTACCCAATCGACCTGATCAGAACAATATACCTTTGGAAACAAAAGACTAGGTCCATTTGGTGAATTAATCATAAGCACTTGAACAATCTTCTCGAAATTGAAGTCACCATTAGAACTTTTATATCTAAATGGAACACACCTGCAACCCAATTAACATATACATAACATAGCAATTCCTAGCCCAAAATCATTTGTTGTTGTAATCAAAGCTACTAAATTAAAAGGCTAATTATTAGTCAGCAGTAAAATAGTGTAATCAAGAAAATGTAAAACATATTTATACAATTGTTCTATCCCATTTCATCGTTGATATATCCCTTAAACTAACATTTTCTATAAAGATCAACTCATGTCTAATCAATTAAAAAATATGCTTATCAGAAAAATGGTAAATTATTTCAAAAAATGCACTGATAATTAAAAAAGATTTACGTGTCTTTGGGAGAGAAGTAGATGGCGAATGTGATTCCAACGAGTGCCACTACAACTGCTCCAACAACAAGGTAAGTGGTACTATTAGTTTTATAAATTTGATGATTTTTGTTTTTGTGCAATTACTTGTTGACGTTTGAAAAATTATATTCTTTGGAAAATATTTGTTCATATTGATGCAGATAAAACAAGAATGTGGCTTATATCTGACTTATTTATTTTATAAATTTGAGTATTTGTTTATATATTTTGGTATGATGCATGTTGTCAAACGAGTTGGGATTGAATCCGGGGGTGTCCGACCCTCGGCAATGTGTTGGATCGAATCTAGAGGTGTTTGACATCAAACACTTATTATTCGTATGAACTATACAATTCTTTTACGTTACAAAATAATGATGGATCGAAGTTGGATTAATTTACCACGAATAAGTTTTGATTATGAGATAGGGGTCGAGGAGTTTATACATTTCGCTCAACGTCATGCTGGTAGTGCATAAAACATATGAAAGATGAGGTGTCCCTATGTCAATTATTTGAATAGGAGAATGTTAGATGTGATAGAGATTAGAGAACATCTTTTATCTTATGGATTTTTGAAGAATTATACAACATGAATATGGCATGGTGAATTGGTAGAAACTCCAACTATGGTTGAAGCACATGAATTTGTTGACAAGACAATGGAAGATAGATTAGAGCACATGATTCGTGATGTTGGATTACAAACATTTACTAAATATGTTTACAAAAATATGACTACAGATGCAGAGACCCCGTTATATCCTAGTTCAACTAACTTCACACGATTATCAGTAGTGTTAACGTTGATAAATTTGAATGCATTAAATGGGTGGACTGATAAAAGCTTCACATAATTGTTTCAATTGTTGAAGAAAATGCTTCCTGAAAGTTATACACTACCTGATAGAATGTTTGAGGCAAAAAAGATACTTTGTCCGATAGGTATGGAATATGAAAAGATTCATGCATGTTCTAATGATTGTATTTTATATAGAAAAGAGTTTGCGGAGTTAAGAAGTTGTCCCAAGTGTGAATTAACACATAATAAGGTCAAAGATGGTGATAAAGAGAATACTAATGAGGTTACAAAGCATGACCTTCCTTGTTGTTTGGTATCTACCAATCATTCCAAAGTTTAAACGTATGTTTGCAAATCCAACTTATGCCAAAAACCTTAGATGGCATGTTGATGAGCCAAAATGTGATGGACTACTTCGTCATCTTGTAGATTCTGTGCAATGGAAGAACATTGATAAAAAATTTCCTACATTAAGAAATGAATAAAGAAATTTGAGACTTGGACTAGCTTTAGATGGAATGAATCATTATGGGAATTTAAGTACCAATCATAGTTCATGGCCCATTTTGTTATTGATTTAAAACTTGCCTCCTAGTTTGTGTACGAAGAGAAAGTCTATGTGTATAGTGTAATGAAAGGAGAAAGTCCTTGCCCCAAGTATACTTGTATTACTAAAGAAACTTGGCAACAATTCTTACAAATTCGAGAAAGTGAAAAATGGAAGGTTAGTATTATCACTTATATATATTTTATTCCATATACTGCTAAATACTAAGTAAATTTCATTAAAATGTTTATACGGTGTTTGGAAAAAAGCATAAGACATACAAGCATATAATGAGACTCTGCACTTGCTTTCTCGTGGTCGCTATCAAAAGCTAGAACAAAAGATTATTAGCGAAAAGATTAAGGCACATTGTGCTTTTGGTGATGATGATGGTAGTGCAGATTCAATTGAACCTCCATCCCCACCATCCAAGAATGAGAAATGGAAGCAGGTATGTCTAAAAAAATCGGGAACATGGACTTATGATGAATCACAACAGGTTGCTGAGTAGATTGTAAGTAAATTTATTTCTATGTTTTAATTTTAAACTTATTATTGCAAGGAAAATGTTTTAATTATATATGTTTCCTTGTTGTAGGATTCTCTAGTTGAGCAGCAGATGCAGGGTGCCTTCAATCCTCACGGTCTTCTCTAGTTGAAGAATACTGCTTTTGGATGACTTGAACACCCTGGACGTGTTCGTACCGCTAGATACGGTGTGAGGATTTGAAGTTAATTTGGAGGGTCATCACATCACCAATCTCATTCATCATTTAATGTGAATACGGAGGAAGCTTTGTAGAAAATGAAAGCTGACTTGGCAAAGCAACTATGAGAAGAGATGAGACAAGAACAGGAGCCAATCAGGAAAGAGCATCAGGAGATGAGATTAGAGTGACAGGCAATGATGAAAGCATTTGACAAGCGGCTTGAAACCCTACTACTCTCGCAAAAGTTCCCCACCATAATAGAACTTGACCTTTCCCCTAGTGTCGTCAAAGTCAACACAAAAGGGAGTTGTTCAGCTACAGCTGAAACAAGGGGTAACATTGGCTTTGGTTCCTAATGTGAGTTGTACACATTGGTTGATTATGTATCTCCACCTCAGTTGGTGACCCATGGGAAGTTCTTTGAAGGTTCAACCATGTTACATGGTGAATGTCTCCCCTATCACTTAGTAAAGGTTATGGTGGAGACGGTATGTTATGGTGATGTTGTAGTTCCTATGCCAACATTAGAGGTTGGTATTATATCACATGCAGTGGGAACTTTCATCGCCTGGCCGAAACATCTCGTGAGGATGCACCACACATTGAATTGGTTTGTATATGCAGTAATATTTTTACATATGTACTATATATATTATCCTAACTAATATTATGCTTGTTTTTTAGTGTAGCAAGATGAACCAAAGTTGCATGTATCAAAAAATTGTGAGGATCCAATATCGACATTAGTATAATATACTTCAAGCATGAGTATAAATGCAACTTCGATTCCTTGGGATGCCTTTGTTTTTTGCAGACAAAGCAAGTTGTCATTGTACATATATAAAAGTGATTTGATGGAGATCATATCAAGCATAAAGGACTTAAATGTGTTTATTATGCAATTGTGGATGATATAAGTGAATCATTTTTAAATCATTTTTTAATAGTTTCCTTCTTAGGTATTAAATATGTGTTTTCATTGTCAAATTAGGAACTTGCATGGTTTGAGTGTGGAAGTGGGAAAAGATGACAAATATGGGTTTATAGACCCTCATTTCATGCCTTCAATGGGTAGCAAGAACCCTGGAACAAAAACGTACATCCAGACTTCCATAATGCAGTGAAATAAAAAAATTTCATTGCTCCATATATGTAGATAGGTAACTATATCCTTATTTTTCATTTCATAAGGTATAAATTTTGTAATATTATATTTTGAGGTATTTAAACTAATTTTCATTGTAGTTGTCATTGGCAACTGCTTGTTGTGTCAGTATCAGAGCAAATCGCTTTATGGTTTTTTTCTTGTCATAGACCTCTTCCTTCTATTTGAAGAGCATAATTGATACATAAGTCTTTTTCAATAAATTCCTTAATTTATACTTTAATCTTGAATATATAATGTCATGTTTTCTAACATTGATTATTTTAACTTTAGTGCTTTTAATGGACAAAGTATATTGAGTGGTAGATCGATTACTAATACTAAAAGGGTTACTTTGATTTCCCTCTGGGTACTTATACGTTACATGTCATTCATTTACTTTAGTATTGTCATGTATATTTATAACTAAATACAATTACTACAAGTGTACTGTAATAAACAAATTGGAAGCATTAAGTGTAGCTATTATGTGATGCAATAGATAGTAGCAATTGTTCAAGGCAGTTATGAAAGTGGCCGGGATGCGGTAATATACTAACTTATTTCATGTACTAATTTTAACTTAAACTAATTTAGATATGTATTGTTATTAAGTTTTCGTACAGTTTTGCAAAAATTCAATGACCCAAGTCCAATGGATTCAGAAGCAATAGCTTATGTTCAAAAATTGTGGGCGAAGTACTTTCTATCTAGAGTTAGTAAGAGTTAGGTTTAGTGAGACTTGGAGCTAGTTTAGACTTATTTTGTCATATAAGTTATTCGTGATTTTGTTGGAACTGTTTGGATTGGAACTCTATTGGCACAATTTGGATTCGAATTCTATTGGATGTTTTTTGAATTACAAGTTCAAATTAAGACAAAAAACCAAGCTGCCATTTAAAAAAATAGCCAAAATAAATGAAGGTTATGTCTCAAACTGTTGTTAAATTCACGAAATCCACGACGATCATGGTAATACCGTCATCGTTTGTGGATAATGAGTTCAGCTTCAGGTTCAAGCACATAAGGACGATTTTGACTAAGATCGTCATTGATGTTATGACAATATTATTTTCTTGTTCATAGTTCAACGACGACTTCCAAACCGTCATGGGATTATGTAATATTGACGACGAATTTGGTAATCGTCATCATTGTGGGTTACTTTTAACAACGGCTTGATCAACGACGGTGTGGGAATCGTCTTCATATGCTTTCATTAGTCGTCGTTAAAACCCTTAGTTACAATAGTCATTATTTCTCTTACACTTTAGGTCAACGTTTCCACACCTTGCCCAAGTTGTTACCCCTTTCATTTTCTTTTTCCTTTTCTAAAACCCGAACAAAATTTGAGTTTCTATCTTTACTTAACTTTTACTATGACACTATGAAAATGCATATTTTAATATTATCTAGTAAAAGTTAAGTAAAAAGGAGCAATTGTCAACACAAAATTTCATTCGGGTGACTAAATATTAAATAAAATAAAGCAACATGAAGTTTTAATAATAAAAAAATTATTTATTTTATTTCCTAGACAAATATATTAAATATATAATATAAAATAACTAAAATATTTTTAAAATAGATAAATAAACTAAATAGAAAAAATAAGAAAAATATTTTTTATAATGAAAATAAAATTTTAAAGATAAATACAAAAAACATAAAATTAATTTTATAATAAAAGAAATTAATAAACTAAAAATAGAAGAACAATTTTATATAATAAATTTGAATTTATAAAAAATACATAAAATAATCAAATTTAACAATACCAAAAATATAAAAATATATTTTTAATATATTAGGATAATAAGTACATAAAACAAACTGATAAAAAATAAAATAAAAATAGTTTTTACTGGAAAAAGAAATAAATTAAAAATTTGAAAAAATTAAAAAAATATTTTTGAAAATAATTTATTAATGTTACCGTTGACCAATAACCACTACAAGAATGTTGGGAATAGTCCAAGTGTGAGTCAAAATCCCACATTGGATAGAAAAGACAAAGTTGAACACTATATAAGAATAAAGACCCATAACAACATTGCCTTAAGGTTTTGGTGTAAAAGTGGTGTCTAAGGTCTTATATGTGTAAGACTAATGTCATATAACCATATAAGAAAAACATTAAGTAATGACCAAATTTAGTGACTAAAAATAATTAGTTAGTATACTGACCAATTTTGATGTGAATTTATAAACTAAAACTTACTGCTAACTAAACTAGTTTCTAAAAGTTATTATTGGTTTATAAATTGGTAATTGAAATAGTTTATATTATGAATTGGTCTTTAAATTGGTCACTAACATTAGTTACCTAGGTTTTAGTTACCAAAGGAATTGGTTTCTAGATTGGTCTCTAAATAATTAATTAGAGACTAATTTAGTGACCAATTCATTTGGTAGCCAAAACCTAGGTAACTAATGTTAGTGGCTAATTTAGAGACCAATTTGTAACAGAAACTAATTTAGTTACCAATTTAAAGACGAATTATAATTTTTTGAAATTAGTTTAGTTACCAGTAATTTTTCATTTATAAATTAGTATCTAAATTAATTGGGGTTTTCTTTTGCCTCGTATTTACTTTCTCTACAAATGTGTGATGCACTTTTGTGCCTTAGACTTTGCTTATCATGGAAGTTAATGCATTGGTTTCAAGATAGAAATTGGATAATAAAGCAAAAATTTTATATTATAAAATATTGATTCATACCTTGTTCTTTTAAGTCAAAGCAACAGGGCTTATATGAGTTGATTTTCTAAACATGTGGAGTTGTTGTAAGTATGGATTACCAGGAAACACGAATTGGCTTAATAGTTGTGCATGTACCTGGTAATTGGGAAGGGGTGGGTTCGAACCTTGGCTAGAGTAAAATCATAACATCTTTTTTTTATGCCTTGAGGATGAATTGGAGTAGATGAAGAGTTGAAGATAGGTTCTACAAATCTAGACATGGACAAAGAGATTAATTTGAATTGATTAGCTATTAAGGACCAATTAAAGAGTTGATTTGAGTTTAATTTCGTTTTAATTCAATTCAATTAGTTTTAGGGTTGGAAAAGAGAGGGAGAACAACAAAAATTCGTGTGGCTACCAACCAAGGAAGTTTAGGACCCTAAAGAGATCAAAGTTGTAGCAGGATTTTCCAAGTTAGGGGAGCTGCCTTCCGTGTTTAAATTCAAATGTATATGATTTGATGTTGTATGATCACTATGTGGACCTCTCTTTCTGCAAATTTCTTAACTGTGCGTGTTTCTAGAAATTTTCTAGAAACCGCCTAGCGATCTTGAAGACCCGACAAGCGACACATGTGCCTAAACCTAATTTTTTGGGTTTTATGATGAACCGTCTAGCGGTTGTGTTGTAACCGTCAGGCGACGCGAACTGGAATGTCTAGTTCTTGGTTTATGATGGTTCTAATAACATCTACGAAGCCTAAATTCACTGTATGAATATAATTGAATGAAATATTGATGTGATTTAAAAGCATGGAAGTGTTTTGTCTGAAATTTTGGTGGAATCTTTTGCATGGTTGGGCTTAGGGTTCGCGAAGGGATTAGGTATGAAGTGATATGATTTTGGCCTGAGATTTGGTGTTCGTTTTCGTGAAATTGGCCTTAATTGAAATAAGCATGAAGTATATATGTTTGATTGAATACAAAAGGAGTGTTAAAATGCATAACTGAACCGATACTTTGGTGTTTTGGAATGCTTACGAGAGAATGGGTTCTTTGGAACTTGTCTCAAAAGCCCAAAACCCAGTAGTAGTGACGCTACTGGTGTGGTGCTTGGCGGCACAAGGTGAATCGCTAGGCCATAAAGGGTAAAACAGTGAAGTCTGGAACAAACAACGCCTGACAACGCAGAGGTTCTGTTAAGACTTTGGCAAGTGTACCAAGTCGTGCAAGTAGTAACCGGTAAGACCGGAATATCGTTTCCCAAGAGACTCGTGTATACTAATTAATTGCGTAATTAGTGACTAATTTAAACTAATGAATAAATCCATATTTTGAGTTTCAACGTATGAAGTTAAACTTTGCATAAATAATTAAAAT
>Ga0209589_1013910_pt1 | contig 10313 bp, 18 predicted proteins | sample CowpeawhiteBW_FD_187525 | JGI IMG/M metagenome (GOLD analysis project Ga0209589, IMG submission 187525) | Root nodule microbial communities of legume samples collected from California USA - Cow pea white BW (SPAdes) (version 2) | ecosystem: Host-associated > Plants > Roots > Nodule | place: USA...
AAAATATTAATTAAATGAACTTAATTTGGTTAAAAATATTTACTTGAAATATCAATTTTGATGGAAATATTTGTGTACATTTATACAGAAATTAAATTTGATTTCAATTTGGAGAGGGACAAAATTGCTTCATTTTTACAAAAATTGGGACTAAATTGAGACAAATTAAAATAAAGGGACCAAATTGAGACTAACAAAATGACACATGGCGTAATACTGACACGTGTCACTATCATTGCCACGTGGCACGATGACAGCTTGACACGTGGCAATTTTTTGATTTTTTAAAAAAAATTAAAAATAAAATTAAAAATAAAAAAAAAATTCAAAAAAAAAATTAATAAAAAAATTCAAAAAATCGAGGAACTGACACGTGGCACTCCCTCTAACGGCGTCAACCTTAACTTAACGGGAAGGGCAAACGTGAGACGTTTCAACAAAAAAGGAGACCATTTTGAGACTTTTAAAAATTTGGGTACCATTTTGAGATTTTGACTCCAAAATGGGGACCAAAGGCATAATTAAACCAATTTTAAACTAAATAAAATAAAAGCAAAGGAAGGGATCAAGGAACTCCCTTTCTTCTAAGCATATGCCATGGGCCATCATCATTGGTAGGGATCAAGCCTTCATCTTCAAGGCTTGTAAGCAACCTAGTTAAGGTAAGGGAATCTAATAACTATCTGTGTGTATGAATTTATAAAATTGATTGTGTACCAGATGAAATGTTGTAATTATTTGATCAATCTGAATTGATATGTATGATTTGGTGTAAATTGATGTGCTGTGTATATGACTTGATTCTTATTTGTGTCGCAACCTAAATCGCGATAGGATGGTGAACTAAAAATAAATTCATTCATTTGGTAAAAGATATTTCAATTCGCCACCATAGTTTAGTTTGGAAAACTATGGAAAACCATAAAAATAAAATAAAGTCTGCGAAAACCAAATTTAAGGTCTGGGAGTTGGTTATGCGTAAGGAAGGTATTAGTACCCTACAACACCCGCCCAAAGGCGGTACCTTTACTTAAATTTGCAAAAGAGATGTGTTTATTTTATAATATTTATTTTTCCAAAAATAAGAAATAAGAAATTATTTAACATACATATTTTTTGATTATAGACAAGGATTAACCTTGGTCCTACGTATTCTCATTAAAAATGAGAAATCAGAAGTACGTAGTTTTTTATAAAAAAAATTAATTTTAATTTTTAAAGTTATCTTTTGACATTTTTGAAAATGAGTTGTGTGCGGTCGATTAGACACCAAAATATTTTTATGATTTTTTTATTTAAAAAAAGAAGTATCGTGCGACGTGAGCAGTCAATTAGACACCAAAATATTTTTATAATTTTTGTATTATTAGAAAAAAAGTGTCGTGAGACACAAGCGGTTGATTAGAGACCAAAATATTTTTATCTTTTTTTTGTATTTTTAAAAAGAGAGTGTCGTGCAATGCGAGCGGTTGATTAAACACCAAAACATTTTTATAATTTTTGTATTTTTAAAAAGAGTGTGTTGTGCGACACAAGTGGTCGATTAGATACTAAAAGGAAAAAAAGAAAAAAAACTTCAAATTTTTATTTATTCTTATTTTTATGATTTTTGAAAATTATTTTATTTTTTATTTCAATTTAAAATATTTTTATTATTTTAGAAAATGAAGTGATTGAAATTTAGATTTAATAAGAAAATGGTAAAATTGGAAATAGAAAATAGAAGTGCATAAATTAGTATGTGGGTGCAACAAAAAAAACTATACACGTGGGAATGAGGTTATTACATGTGGTGCATAAAGTAAACGCATCTTAGTCTAAAAAATAAGATTAAAGGATTAAGGTGTGTGCTTAGTGAAAACATAGGTACATATAGTAAAATTAAACTAAATGCAAGGGTTATGGGGTTATTACATTGGGGAGTGCATAAATTAAATAAATAAACAAAACCCAAATAAAAACAATGGTGTGCAAATTAAATTGAGGGGTGCATCCTGAAACAATAGAATTAGTTACTTAATAGAGGTATACAAATCAATTATGGGGTGCAAACAAATAATAATGGCTAATTAGTAGCAAAACTTTGGCCCTCCTACACCATTCTATCGCATGTGCTAATAAGAAATACTAACAGAAGGGGGCTTCTCCCTACACCCCCAAACATTCTTCTGTACCCCCAAAAATGACATTATTGACCCTGTTAAATTTTTTACCTGTCTCGGTGGTTGAGAGAATTAAACTAAATTTACTACGCCTGGTATTTACTGCAGCGCTGCACCCCCAATTCCTCTATTCCGTTTTCTTTCTTCTGCTTCCCCGTTCTCGTTATTCTCTACTCTTTCCAGTCTGTCCAGTGGTCCCAACTTTCCCTCTCTTTCATTTGAAAGTGCTATCTTCAGTGGTGGTGGTCCTTGCTTTCCTTCTCTAAAGTCGTAGCGGTGGTCCTGCTTCATCTGCTCCAAACTCATTGCTCCAAGGCATCCACACGTGGTTCAAATTTCTTAAAGCTTTCCTCGTTCTCTTCCACGTTGTAGGTTAGTATTTCTTGATGTTTTTATTAATGGTTTGTTGGAATCTTTGTCTGTTGCCATGTAGTTGGATATTTCATTTTGTGATCATTAGGGATGTCGAGATCCGTTTCAATAAAATATGAAACGAATGTGGACATCCGTTTGGTATTTTTTGTGTTTTTTTACTGAAACAAATGTTGAGATCCGTTTTAGAAAGATGTGAAATGGATGTCGACATCCGTTTCATTATTTTCTGGGTTTTTCACTGAAACGGAAAAATTTAATGAAACAGATGTTGACACCTGTTTCACACTTTTCTGAAACGGATCTCGACATCTATTTAGTTTTTTTTTTTACAGATGTCACTACGATGCATGCGAGGCAAATGAAGCATTGAGAATCAATTTGAAGTTGAAGTATAAAGGTTGAAGTGCAGGTGGTGACAGTGTAGGTTGGAGTGCAGGTGGTGATTATATAAGTTGAAGTGTTGTCTTTGACTGTGTTATGTGGGTGAGGTAGTGTGCGTTGTGTGCGTGGTGAGAGAGTGCACCAAGTGTGGTTCTAGTGTGTGCGTGAGTGAAGTGAGGTAGTGTGTGTTGTATGCGTGGTGAGAGAGTGCAGTGAATGAATGTGGTTTTAGTGTGTTTGTGAGTGAGGTGCAGTGGTGTGCGTGAGTTTGTGAGGTAGTGTGTGTTGTGTGCGTGAGTGAGGTGTAGTGTGCATGAGTTTGTGAGATGGTGTGTGTGTGTGCGTGGTCAGAGAGTCTAGTGAGGTGTAGTGGTGTGCGTGAGTTTGTGAGGTGTGTGATTATATTAGTGTGTTCGCTTCATTGATTGTGTTGGTTTCTTTTGGTTTGCATTAAGGATCAATTTTTTATCATTGCATAAGTTGCTTATCTGCTTGCCCTTAATTAGATTCTTTGACGTATTAAAATATTTTTTATTTATTATAGCTCATCATGGAAGATCATCATTTTAGTTATTTGAGTTTCTTGGATTCTCAAGTGGATTCTCATGTTAATTGTAGTCTCATGTCAGACTTTTCCGATTTCGTTCATGATATCTGCGAACAAGATTATACATCTCATTTCACAATTGATGATATCTTCCCAACACGTGAATATTTAATTAAGTGGGTTAGAGGGGTTGCTTTTAATCTTAGATTTGTTGTTATTATTCAGATCAGATAAATATAACGGACAACCAGGAAGAAAGACCCATGTATTATTAGGTTATGAAAGAGGTGAAAAATATAGAAAATACAAATGTGATGCAGAACCGAGTTTATCTGCGAAAAGAAAATGTGACTGTCCCTTTAGATTGAGAGGCAAACACATCTCTCAAGGGGAGGGATGGGTGTTAAACGTAAAATGTGGTTACCATAATCACGATGTCTCATGTACTCTAGGTTGTCACCCCTATGCGGGTAGGTTGAAGTCCGTTGAACACTCGTTGCTTGTTGATATGACTAAAAGTCAAGTAATACTTGCAAATATACTTCTCACTCTCAAAGAAAAAGATGAGTGTAATGTGAAAACTTTGAAAAAGTCAAGTAATACCTGCAAATATAGGTACAAATGTTCAATAAGAGGTTCAAGGACCGAGTTACAACAGTTAATGTTGATGTTGGAACGTGATCACTATATCCATTTTAGTAGATGTCTTGATGATTTTGATGTGGTTAGCGATCTGTTCTAGACCCATCTTGATGCTGTGAAGTTATTAAATTCATTCAATATTATATTCTTAATGGATAGTACTTACCAAAACCAACAAATATCGGTTGCCATTGCTTGAGATTGTTGGTGTGACCTCAACAAAATTAACTTTCTCAACCGCGTTTGCATTTTTATCCAGTGAAAAGCAAAATAATTTCACTTGGGCTCTTGAAAGGCTAAGAGGTCTATTTATGACGTCTGAGGGTGGTCCACAAGTCATTGTAACTGATAGGGATCTCGCTCTAATGAATGTTGTTGGCATTGTGTTCCCTGAGTGTTATAATCTTCTATGTCATTTCCATATTCAAAAAAATGTGCAGGCAAAGTGCAAAATGTTAATGAATTTTGTTGATGCATGGGATATTGTACTGCAAGCATGGGAGAATTTTATAGACTGTAAAGATGAGTTAAAGTTTAACGATTGTGTTAATCGTCTTGAGCTTGTTTGCCAGTCATGGCTTGTATTCTTTGAATATGTTAATGACTCATGGATCATTCCTTACAAGAAATACTTTGTCAAGGCATGGGCGAACAAAGTTATGCATTTAGGGAATACAACATCAAACAAGTATGTTTGCATCTTCTTATTAATTCACTTTTTTTATTAATGGTTTATATGATTCCATGTATAAATTGTACCAGGGTTGAGTCTACTCACTAAAGCCTCAAGAAAGTTCTTGGAAGTAGTATGGGAGACCTTTGTTCGTGTTGGGATGAAATTTACAACATTATTATCTTGCAACATAACGAAATCAAGGCGTCTTTTGAAAGAGGTATTAATCTGATGAGTGACTCTTACAAGGCAATGAGTTATAGAAGATTAGTGGGATATGTTTCTAGATCTACCTTAGAACTCCTTGCTCCAGAGTTAGAAAGAGTTAAGAAAATTGGATTCCATGCTAGTCATTGTGGTTGCATTCTTAGACAGACTTATGGTCTTCCATGTGCGTGTGAATTAGCACGATATGACCCTGGGATGATTCCTCTCCAAGAAATTCATGTCATGTGGACTAGGTTGACCTTCTCAAATGTGTCCTTTTCACAATCCGAAGGGCAATTATCAATTCAAAGGGAGGTTGATCTACTACTTAATCTTTTCAAAGAAGTTGACATTGCAAGAAAAGTCACCATCAAACATAAATTACTTGACATAGTTTGCCCTTCGATGACATCAATGTTGCCGCCAGCGAGTAAAATTAAGACGAAGGGTGCACCTAAAAGTCATCGATCAAAGAAGTCAACGAAACGTGATCCCTCATATTTTGACGCCTTCATTGAGTCATCAAGACAAGACACGTGCAATTCAAGAAAAGATAATACATATGCTAGATCAGTTCAATATAGTTTTTAAGACTTACATAGTGGATGTTATAGATGTAGTGGCAGATGGTCATTGTGGGTATAAATGCATTGCTGCATTGCTGGGTATGGGTGAGGAGTCATGGCCTCTAATCAGACATGATTTATACAAAGAACTTAGTCAATGGCGAGATGAATATGCAACATTTGTTGGAAACTATAACCGTTTGGAAGAACTGAGAAAGTCTTTGCTAGTTCATTCACCATTAGGGGTATGACTTTTACACACTAATGTTCAAACTTAATTATTAAAAGTTTTTTATGATTTTGTTTGATTATAACCTAATTAATTATGTACAGGCTAATCGAGACAAGTGGATGACTATACCGGACATGGGATATGCGATTGCTAATCGATATAATGTAATCCTCGTGTGTTGTAATCGGTTCAGAATATGACAATATTCCCACTCCGTACATCCCCACTTATTTCACAAAGTCAGCATCGAATATTTTGTATCGGACATGTTTACGGTTCTCATTTTGTGCAGGTATATTTTTTTTTTATTTTCAAAGAACTTTATTTCTTTATTGACTAATTAGATCTTTATAGGTTCGTCTACAAGAAGGTTGTCCATTACCGATGGTGGATATCATATCATCTAGCAATTGTTAGCAAAGGCAAAGGGGTGGGCATCATTTTATGGAGATAGGATGCAAGCATTCGTAGATTTACACGTAGTAGATCGTAGTTATATAGATCTAATGGAAGACTGATATTTTTTATTTGTATTAAATATTTGACTGTTGTTGTTTATTTTAGGAAATTTCATATTATAATGTACTTTTAAAAAATATGTTTGTAATTATTTTACTAATATATAAAATACTAACTCCTCTAACCAAGGGACAAATATATTTTGGCCTTATTGCTAAGAAAATAGATGTTTGAATTTGTAATCATATATAGATGAAATTATTGAATATAAAATCCAATAAAAATGTAAATTGTAACATGACATACAAATATAAAATAAATCGTTTATCATCCGCTAAAGACCGTTGACAATGCGTTTCATGGTACCCTGCGATAATACCAAGTTAATTTAAATATTTAAGTTACTAATAATATAAACAAATAAATTTGTAACATACCAATAAACCACCAGAAGATGATGACTCTGACGTCCTCTGAATTGGTATGTCATTTGGCATATTCCGACGTAGTCGAGGTATAACCACAAAGCTGGGTCGGTCGGCCTCAACTCTGCGTAAAATGTAAGGATGAGAGACCCTCCTAAACCATTGCAAATATCCATCCGAACATGAAAAAGGAGTTGGTGCGGCTACCACCTGAACTACGACAAACCATTCATGGTCTTTCCAACGATCATCAATAGTCGCAAAGTCCAACATGGGAAGCGAACTCGGCATCTTGGAATAAGCTGCATGAAACCAAATTGTCGCAACACACGCTCTGACAGATGCAGTGTACGAGGATACCAAGCCCGAGGAAGCCAAAAAACATGGCAGATACAACAAGTGGTCGACCAGCCCTATGTGCTACATATGGGTTTCAAATGACCCCATCATATGTCAAGGCATCCAACTGGACTCTAACATCAGCTATAGCGGAAGTAGCGCGTCCAGTGACATAACGTCTAGCATGGGGTTCGATCTCCACATATGTATCACGTAATTGCTTCCTTCCCAATGCAAGGAAGTGCTCATATATCCAAGCTTGTATCAAATAACATTTCATTTAACTATTGTGATATAAAAAAAATAAGTAAAATATTCAACAAAATGTAATATAAAAGGTACCTGTAGAAGAGGTAGATATCCAGGTAATTGCTTTGTATTTGCAAAGCTAGCATCTCCTAGTTGCTCATATAAGTAAACAAGAGCAGCAACTCCCCAAGCATATCTACGACATGTAGGGAGATCTCTAAAAAGCTCGAGGTAATGGGTACGAACATAGGTGGCACTTTTATTAGCAAATATCGTGGACCCTACAAGGTGCAAAAGATATGCACGTGCAACAAACTCCCATAGCTCGTTATCACAACAGCTTCTATACAAGTTTCTCAACCAACTAAGTCTGACTTGTCCACCCCGACTTTGATTCAACTCATTGGAAGTCATAGCCCGATCAACACCGAGAAGTGTCATCATAATCTCGAGTGAATCTTCATATTCAAGATTTTCAGTGGAGCAAAACTCTCCAATGATGGGAAGATGAAGGAGTGACCAAACGTCATATAAAGAGATGGTCATCTCACCAATTGGTAGATGAAAAGTATTAGTCTCGGGATGCCATCTTTCCACGAAACCCAATATTAATCCAGTATTGGGATATTCGTATAAAATATTGCACAGAGGCGATAATCCAGAAGATACCACAAAAGGTAGAACAGAAGGGTGAGGACGTCCTGAATTTTTCACTTTTTTAATATGGAAGACTAGTTTCACAACTCGATCCTAAGAACAAAAAATATAAAATAATTAAAATACACAACAACAATAAAATAAAACTTATAAAAATTTCTTACTAACCTGACCCTTCCATATGATACGTGCAACATGATCCTGATACTGAGTCAATAAAGATGTATCAAAGGGACCATCTGGAAATCCTGCACCATCGTGGCCAATCCTCTGCTCCTTGTCTGAGCAACATTGAAACCTTGATGCTCAACAACATCATCCTCAACAACATCAGCCTCATTCTGACCCCTTTTATGAGCAGAAGTGGTCGGTCTCCTTCATGCACCATGTGCAGAACTCTGGCGTGCATCATGTGAACCACGTCTAGATATATTTTCTCTTGTCCTAACCATATCTATAATTCAAAGTTTCAAATTTTCAAATTGTCAAGTAACCAAATATAACAACACGCAAACATAAATCACGAAGAAACACAAAACAACGTGATTATGATTATGGTTCGTATCACTCCATCAAAGAAACAACAAAGCCTCATGCACTCATCTTTCCTTTTTTCCTCCATATAAACCTCTCCTTTTCTCTCCTTTCACTCTCTTCAAATAGTGCATACCGATAGTGCAGAAACATAAAAAACATTCCCTCGTTCCAAGCCTAGATATATTATCATTAGCTTCACCACCTTACTTCCACCTCATTCATTCAACCAAAATAGTTATCTTGACCACTTGTTGAGCTCGAGGCATTCCCTCAATATATAAAATAAATAAAATAAAAAGTAAATTAAAAAAAAAACATGAAACGGATCTGAAATGGATGTCGACATCCGTTTCAGACTATTAAGAAATAGATGTCGACATCCGTAACAGTGCAAAATTAAAAAAAAAACTGAAACAGATGTCAAGATGCGTTTCAAACATTTGGGAAACAGATGTCAACATCCGTAACGATGAAAAATTAAAAAAAAAAACTGAAACGAATGTTGAGATCCGTTTCAGACTTTTGCGAAACCGATGTCGACATCCGTTTCGTTAAAAAAAATCATCAAATGGATGACGAGATCCGTTTCAGATTTTTATGAAACGGATTTCGACATCTGCAATGCTCATTTGCATTGAAAAAAAATTCGTTTGGCATAAACCTAAATCAACAGATAATAAGCATTGATCTATTGCATAATCATTCCTAAAATCAAATAAAATATAGATACATGGTATAGAATAACTTAACTGGATTATATTCCTTGGCAATGGAGTGTTGGCAGTGTTGAAGTGTTGAAGCGTGCAAGAATATGGAGCCAATTAGAGATGCAACTGGAGAGAAAAGGTGTGCAAATATAAATGGGAGAAAAGGGGACCCAACTGCAAAAGGAAAAGGAGAGTGTGCGAAGGGAGAAGAGTGTGCAAGAATGTGGATGGTGGAGGACGAAGAGAAGAAGTGAAACCCTAATAGGTTGTTGTTGTTAGGTCAAATACGAAGAAATAACGCTGCTGCTACTGCTAGGTCAAATATTCGTTCCTTTAGGGTGTAAGGGTGCAGGGAATCTGATTCCTTTTATTGGGGTACGTTTTGGGTGTGCAGAGGAGTATGTGGGTTTTGGGGGTGCAGAGGGGTCTGTGGTGATACAAAGAGAGAGAGAGTGAGTGAGTTACTTTTAGTTTTTACCGTGGGCAAACATGGAAATAAATGTATTTTTGGGGGTACAGGAGAGATAGTTGGAAGTGTAGGGAGAAGGTCCCCTAACAGAAATGTGAATAGAAAGTAATTAAACTTTAAAACACTAAAAACTAACATACGCATAGTTCTAAATTTATGCATTCAATCCTTAAAAGAAACACGAGTCTCACCTCTACCATTTTTGCATGAATTAGAATATATTGCCTTATATTTTTTTACGAACATGTATATGATTTTTAAGAATGATTCGATCAACATCCTAACAAACAAAATCAAACCCATGGATAGCCAAAATATACATCCCTACCGTTCAAATATTTTCCAGGTTCAAATGTATACCCCTACCAATAACATCCATTCTCCATGGAAAATCTCAACTAAAACAGCCACCCTCAAGTTCAATCTAATGCAAACACCACATACATTTGAAGCTAATGCAAGCATAATTTTCATTCTAAGATAACCATGACCCGCACACACCTTTGAAATAGTATTCCTAAACCAAATCTATAAATTACCACCAAATATGAAACATCAACATACAAAGCCCAAAAATGAAATCTAAATTCAAAACCCTAATAAAATATCATAGTGATTTCACCATTCAACACCGGGACAAAGAAAAAAAAGAAAAGAGCAAGCCAACATAAAAAAAAAAAATAAAA
>Ga0209589_1013917_pt1 | contig 10306 bp, 3 predicted proteins | sample CowpeawhiteBW_FD_187525 | JGI IMG/M metagenome (GOLD analysis project Ga0209589, IMG submission 187525) | Root nodule microbial communities of legume samples collected from California USA - Cow pea white BW (SPAdes) (version 2) | ecosystem: Host-associated > Plants > Roots > Nodule | place: USA...
GGATTGTGTAATTCAAAACCCTCCGTATTTGTAATTATTTAATTCGAAATTGGTGGAAGAAGTTCAAAGGAGTTTATAACTGGGATTGTGTAATTCAAAACCCTCCGTATTTGTAATTATGTACTGTAATATGATTTTGTTTTAAAAAGTTTGGGAGTGTATGGAGAAAATTTGGTGGTACATGAAGAAAGAGTCACATTTAGTCTCGTTTCTTTTATTTTGGGTCGTGTGTCCTCCATGGAATTAAAAAAAAAAAAAAACTAGTTACATCAAAGGAATCAGTTTTCTTCTTTTTCTCTATGTATAAGCAGAAATAATTAATTGAAAAATAAATAAATAAAAGTTAATTTAAATTAAAATGATTTTAGTATTCCGTATGATAACTTTAAACAGCGTATTAAATTGTTAAAATTTTTTATTTTGAAATTTTAAAGGATTGTTGTATTACATTTTGTCTAGAGCTGTCAAGATGAGTTGAAACCTACGAGTCAACCAGGCTCACCACGGGTTCAGGTCGGGTTGGGTTGAATTTTTTTTTACAATTTTCAATACGGGTTGATTTTTGACCCGGCTCATCGGGATTGAACCCGTGGTGAGCCGGGTTGGCTCACCAACCCGCAGATAAAATGGTCGCACAAGTGTTTTTATTAAGTTGGACTTACATTTAAGTCATGTTAGGTTATTTTTATCCAATACATAAATAAATTGTATTCTTTTATTTTGGTTTGTATTTGGATTGTATTAAAGTTTATTTAGATTTTAATTAGAATTACAATTTAGTTTTGACTGAAAAAAAAATAAAAAAATAAAATTTTTTTTAATTAAGTGAAACCGTGAGCCAACCCATTTAACCCGTCAACCCGTGGTGAGCCGGACCGGGTTCAAATTTTTTTGACTCGCTACAAAGTAAGCCGGGTTGAGTTAGCTCACTAAATCATCAACCCATAATGGATTGAGTCAGGTTGAACTGAATTATCCGTTTTGACAACTCCAATTTTGTCTTTATTTTTTTTACTTAATAATATCTGTTTTAAATGGGGAAATAGTTATTTATAACTGAAGAAAAAGTTGTACTTATTTAAAACTGGTTAGTTAATGATATCTTAGTAATTGAAATTATAAAAAAGTATGTCAGAACATAAATATATTTCTGTAGTTTAAAAATCCAATTCTAAAAGCAAATAAATTATTTAAAAAAACGCTAGTTGTAGGAAGGAAAGCTAAGGGAAGGGACTACACCTTAAAATGTTTGATGTGTATGGCTATTGTTTATATTTGGAAATTTAAAGCTTGTAACAGTAAATTAAATTTTCTTTTCCACTCCTTATAAATTAAAAAATAAGTTATTTTTCCATCCTCCCTGTTTAAATAAAAGACAATGACTAATCAAATTTCATTTTCTTTCTTTTTCTTCTGATCATCAAAGTTTTGGTATAATTCTAAAATATGATAGTTTGACTGGGACTCGATCTATTTAACATCTGTCACGAAATAATTGATTTCATCTTGCTATTAGTATATTTTGATTTAGCATTAAATTAGAGCCGAGTCAAAAGTTGTATTAGAATTATTTTTCTTAATATCTTTGATGACATAACTTTCTTGTCTAGAGTATTTATAAGAATACCTAATTTTTATTTTTATGAGCACATTACCTAAAATTCAGAGTAGTGGTATAAAATAAGTTTATTTGTAAATATCTCGTTTGCACTTTTCTAAATTTTGTGATCATTTAATATTATTTATCACATTTAGATTTTTTTTCTAATTTAAAATTAAAAGTTAGATATTGACGAATGACTTTTTCTTTTTTTGGTTTTAATTAAGTAGCCAATCAAATGAATCCCTTCGGAGAGAAGGAGTCAGATGGGGTCAACTCAGTAGCATTAGGGAATCCGGGAATCTGAGTTCTCTTTTCCAACAGCTAATCTATTGAAAACTTTATATTCTCTGTCTTTTATTTTTAACCCACACACCATGTATTTCCATACCTAATATATTCACATCTTCAAATTTAATTTAATTAATTTTAACTGAAGCACTTAACCAATGACCCGTCTTCATTCCCCTACCGTTTTTACGGTCGAATCACTATTAAGGATTTGTTTGAACCCAAGGATAATTTTGAAATGGTGAAAAAGAAAAGAAAAGAAACAAAAGTAGAAAATGAGGTTGTCTGAGTTTAGAAAGAATATGAAAGAAATAATAATATTTTATTTTATTAAAATATCAAAATCTAAATTAGTTTATTTTATTTATTATTTTATTATTTATTCTATTATGATATAGAACATATATTAATAAAATATTAATAATTAATAAACAAACTGTAAATGTGTCTCTAGTACTACTTTACATAGATGTGTTTTGTTGTGTTTATCTCCAGATTAGTTCAAAAACCCAATAGAAACGAATCATAATCAATTCAGAATACAAAATGTAAAAGTTTGTAATGGATTTAGTTAAAATAAATCTTTATTATTAGAATGAAAGTTATAATGAATAATTCGAATATAATTCCTATTACATAAAAAGCATAACAACATAAAAAGCTGAAGAGTATGATTTCATCGAGACTTCATCAATTGATATCCCCTCCGATGTAATTGATGTAACAGAAAAAAATGACTATACATGAATATACTTATAAAATAAATTTTACAATGAAGGTAAAGAATAAATTTTTTGAAAATGTAAATTAAAGTCCAATGAATTTTAAATTAAAATAAAAAGTTATTATAACAACTTTCACAAAAAAAAAAATATTTTTTAGAATAAAAATAGATTAAAATAAATCGTCAGCATTTAAATAAATTATTTTTGTTTTTTTAATATAGAAATATATGTGAAAAAAAAATTATATTAATTATTTTAATGTTTTTATTTTAGTTAGTAATTTTGTTAGGATATGATAAAATATGTTTAATCACTATTTATATTTATATATTTAATTATTTATTACGTTAGAATAAAAAAAATGTTTTATAAAATGTCATTTAACTCTAATCCATTAACTTTCTTATTTAATTGATTATATGATTCCTATTTATAAGTAAAAATTAATAAAATATTTATAAAAAATTATCAGGTTCCAACTTTCTTAATGTGTTTTCTTTCCGGACACCTTCCTTAAGTACGGAAAAAGTGTTTCTAAAAACACAATTTTTTCATTTTTATGCCTTTAAATAGAATGAGTGTCTCACTTCTCATTCATCAACCACTCTGCATTCCCCCTGTTCTCTTCAATTCCCCTGCTCGTCCCTCTGAAATTGAAAATAAACTCTTCCATGGCAACCAGAAAAGTCAAAGCCATAGGCATTGACTTGGGAACCACCTATAGCTGCGTGGCAGTGTGGCAACACAACCGTGTCGAGGTGATTCCCAACGACCAAGGCAACCGCACCACCCCTTCCTATGTTGCCTTCAACGACACTCAAAGGTTGTTGGGTGATGCTGCCATGAACCAGCGTTGCCTGAATCCGCAAAACACTGTCTTCGACGCCAAACGTTTGATTGGACGCAGATTCTCCGACCAGTCCGTTAAGCAAGACATGAAGCTCTGGCCCTTCAAGGTTGTCCCTGGCAGCAGGGATAAGCCCATGATTTCTGTCACGTACAGGGATGAAGAGAAGCGCCTTGCAGCAGAAGAGATATCTTCCATGGTACTATTTAAGATGAAGGAGGTTGCTGAAGCCTATCTGGGTCACGCGGTGAATGATGCGGTGATCACTGTCCCTGCTTACTTCAGCAACGCGCAGAGACAAGCCACTAAGGATGCTGGGAAAATCGCTGGTTTGAACGTGTTGAGGATCATCAACGAGCCAACCGCAGCAGCTATTGCTTACGGGTTAGACAAGAAAGGATGGAGAGAGGGAGAGCAGAACGTGCTTGTGTTTGATCTCGGCGGTGGTACTTTTGACGTTTCATTGGTGACAATTGATGAAGGTATGTTTAAGGTTAAGGCCACAGTGGGAGATACTCATTTGGGTGGTGTTGATTTTGATACCAATTTGGTGAACTATCTTGTGAGCATCTTCAAGAGAAGGTACAAGAAGGATATTGCTGAAAACCCCAAATCTCTTGGAAGGTTGAGGTTAGCGTGCGAGAAGGCCAAGAGGATACTCTCTTCGAGCTCTCAAACAACGATAGAGCTTGATTCTTTATGTGGAGGAATTGATCTACATGCAATTCTAACAAGGGCGCTGTTCGAGGAATTGAACAAGGAGCTGTTTATGAAGTGTATGGAGACAGTGGAGAAGTGCCTCGTTGAGGCAAGGGTTGACAAAAGCAAAGTCCATGAGTTAGTTCTTGTAGGTGGGTCTACTAGAATTCCAAAAGTACAACAACTTCTGAAGGACATGTTCAGCGTAAATGGAAAAGCTAAAGAGCTTTGCAAAAGCATTAACCCTGATGAGGCTGTGGCGTACGGTGCGGCGGTTCAGGCCGCGATTTTGGGAGGCGAAGGGGACAAGAAGATTGAGGACTTGTTGTTGCTGGATGTGATGCCTCTTAGTATTGGAATTGAAACCGGTGGTGGTGACATGTCGGTGTTGATTCCGAAGAACACCATGATCCCCACCAAGAAAGAGAGCGTTTTCTCCACGTTTTCTGATAATCAAACGAGCGTTTTGATTAAAGTTTACGAGGGGGAGGAAGCTAAGACAGAGGATAACTTTCTTCTTGGGAAGTTTGAGCTATCTGGGTTCGCTCCATCGCCAAGGGGGGGTCCACAGATAAATGTTGGGTTTGACGTGGATGTTGATGGCATTGTGGAGGTCACTGCTAAGGATAGGAGCACGGGTTTGAAGAAAAAGATCACGATCAGCAACAAGCATGGGAGGTTGAGTTCCGAAGAGATGAGGAGGATGGTGAGAGATGCAGAGAGGTATAAGGCAGAGGATGAGGAAGCGAAGAAGAAAGTGAGGGCCAAAAACTTGCTGGAGAATTATGCTTTTGAAATGAGGGATCGAGTGAAGAATCTGGAGAAGGTGGTGGAGGCGACCATAGAATGGCTTGACACAAACCAATTGGCTGAAGCCGATGAGTTTGAGTACAAGATGCAGGAGCTGGAAGAAAGGGTTCTGAAGTTTATGTAATGGTTCTTCATGGTGGAACAATTTTACTATTGATCGAGTCCGAAGCAATGTAAAATAGTTCTAGCTTTGTTAACTCGATCTAGCGGTTTGTCTTAACATCTAGTTTATGCGTTTGGTCTAAAATGTGAAAGTTGTTAGTAAATTTGTATGGATGAAATGAATGGAATGTTATGTTTGTTAATTATTGACCTTTTGCGATGGTTCTTATGGAATGCATTCCTCGTAATCCATAATTCATAATCCATTGTTTCACTTTTTTCACAAGAATTCGTGGTTATGGCATGTGATGTTGCTAAGACGAGGCCAGGAACTATTTTTCCTTATATAACATGATTTCGTTTGCAGTTAGGAAAATTGAAGAGTAATTATATAGTTTTATACTCCAAACCTAGTTATAAATCCCGAACCGTGGTAGATCAATTCAGATTGATGTTAAGATAAAAATACATTCCATTTGGATTGATTTCATTTGACCTTACTTATAAAGTTGCATGGGTCAATTTTTATTTGAGATTCATATATTAATATTTTACTATGATAAAAAATTTAGTAAGTTAGATTTGTGAAATTAGGCTGTATATATGATATAATTTTACTCTTTTAATATATAATGGTCTAGTGCATCAATCAATTATCCAATAATAATCACTGACCAATTAACCTAGTTTCTCAGCTGATCCGTGCTCCAAAGCGTAGTTAGTAACACTCATGAGTCAGTTTGTGTAAAAGGAGAATAAAATAATTTAGATAGAGAGAGAAACAGAGTGAGCTGTGGAAAATAGGACTTTAAAAATTATTTTATTACTTCGAATAGGAAAACCTAACGTTCCAGTTAAGTTAATAGAAAATCTATAACATCCTCCCGTGGCTCTTCTTGATGTCTTGATGTCTAATAGGGATGTGTATGATCGAATACGTACATGTTTGGATTAAAGTAAAAGCTCATATCGATGATCGAAAAATAAAGTGGTTCTTTTAAAACATTTTTTTTTTCAGTGATGTAAAAACAAAACAAAAACAGAAGTCCTTTTCTTGAAAAATAATAAGAAGCCACAGGACCAAAAGGTAGAGGAAAAAAACAAAGGTGAATTGAATCATTGAAATTTTGTGGTTGTACATCCAATCAATCAATGAAATATTGACTCCTTAGCTAAGAAGTAGACAAAGTGGAAAAGGAACCTAAATTTCTAACCTCTTTTCAGTTGTAATACTAGTAGACTCGTACTTCACTAGTTGTATTTTTAGCGAGGACTTTTACGTGGAATTCGGAAAAACAATTTTCACACAAAAACTGGAAAAATTTGTAAAGGACAAAAAAACCAAGATAAATTATGGTTTTTATTAATTTTAGAAGAAAAATAAAAGCAAGATATCTTCTAGGAATATTATTAAAAGCCAGATATCTTCTAGGAATATTATTAAAAAAAATCCAACATTATTATGAAATATCTTTTTCGTTTTACTATTTTAGTTTAAAATTCGATAAATTTTAGTATCAACAATATCAAACAAATATTTTATGTTAATGAAAAATAGTGGAGAAAGACATTTTGTTGCTTAAAATTATTATTTTTTAATTAATATAAAATGTGTATATGTACTTCTTGTGTTTGTTCAAACTATTTATCAAGATTATGAAGTGGGTTTTGGAAAAACTATTTATCAAGTTGGTATATTATAAATTAGTAGTCAACCATGCAAATTTGCCCCATAATTTACTCCTCCAATTCAAAATTGTTACCCAAAAATTTTAATCATAGATATGAATTAACAATTAAATCTTTCATAGATAAGCCTTTACCTCTGATTCTAAAAGGGACTTATTGGGAAACCTCCTTCTCTTTACCAATCCAATCTATCATCGCCTTTGCCACAATTTTCTTGAAGCTGCTTTCCAAGCAGGTTCCCCAAATTCTGAAATCAAGGGTTTCTGAAATTCAACTATCACATTCTTATACCTATATCTGTACACTTGCTGTTCAATAAATCTCTTTTCTGTGTTTACCTACTCTCTTCTCTCAACTGCTAAGCTTTGCCATGGCTACCAAAAAAGTCACACCCATTGGCATTGACTTGGGCACAACCTATAGCTGCGTAGCAGTGTGGCAAGACAGCCGTGTCCAAGTCATTTCCAACGACCAAGGCAACCGCACTACCCCTTCCTACGTTGCCTTCACCGACACTCAGAGGTTGTTGGGCGATGATGCCATGAATCAGCGATTCAAGAACCCTCACAACACTGTCTTCGACGCCAAACGTTTGATCGGTCGCAGATTTTCCGATGTTTCTGTTCAGCAAGACATGAAGCTGTGGCCCTTCAAGGTTGTCCCTGGGACCAGAGACAAACCAATGATCGCGGTCACCTACAAAGGCGAAGAGAAGCACCTTGCAGCTGAAGAGATATCTTCCATGGTGCTGTTTAAGATGAAGGAGGTCGCGGAATCCTATTTGGGTCACGCAGTAAGGGATGCAGTTGTCACTGTCCCTGCTTACTTCAGCAACGCGCAGAGACAAGCCACAAAGGATGCTGGGAAAATCGCTGGTTTGAATGTGTTGAGGATCATCAACGAGCCAACAGCAGCAGCTATTGCTTATGGGTTGGACAGGAAAGGATTCAGACAGGGTGATCAGAACGTCCTTGTGTTTGATCTCGGTGGTGGCACATTTGATGTCTCCTTGGTGACAATTGATGAAGGGATGTTTAAGGTTAAGGCAACGGTGGGAGATACTCATTTGGGTGGTGTGGATTTTGATAATAAATTGGTTAACCATCTCGTGAATGTTTTTAGAGAGAAATACAAGAAGGATATTAGCGGAAACGCGAAATCTATGCTAAGATTAAGGTCAGCGTGCGAGAAAGCTAAGAGGATTCTGTCTTCGACTTCCCAGACGATGATAGAGCTTGATTCTTTATATGAAGGGATTGATCTGTATGCCTCTGTTACGAGGGCCTTGTTCGAGGAACTGAACAAAGACTTGTTCATTAAGTGTAAGGAGACAGTGGAGAAGTGCCTGGTTGAGGCCAAGGTTGACAAGAGCCAAGTTCATGAGATCGTTCTTGTGGGTGGGTCCACTAGAATTCCAAAGGTACAGCAACTTCTGAAGGAAATGTCCAGCGTCAACGGTAATATCAAAGAGCTTTGCAAAAGCATCAACCCTGACGAGGCCGTGGCGTACGGTGCTGCAGTTCAGGCAGCAATTTTGAGCGGTGAAGGAGATAAAAAGGTGGAGGAATTGTTGTTATTGGACGTGATGCCAATTAGTCTCGGAATTGAGGGTGCCGGTGGTGCCATGTCAGTGTTGATCCCCAAGAACACTATGATCCCCACCAAGAAGGAGAAGGTTTGTTCGACCTTCTACGACAATCAGACAAGCGTCACGGTCAAATTGTTCGAGGGAGAACGAGTCAAGGCAAAAGACAACGTCTTTCTCGGGCAGTTTGTCCTCTATGGGTTCGAGCCATCGCTAAAGGGAGTTCCACAGATCAACGTTATCTTTGACGTGGACGCAGATGGCATTGTGGAGGTGACGGCGGAAGATAAAGCGACGGGGCTAAAGAAGAAGATAGCGATCAATAACAAGCAGGGAAGGTTGAACCCGGAAGAGATCAGAAAAATGGTGAGGGATTCAATGAAGTATAGGGCAGAGGATGAGGTGGGGAAGAGGAAGGTGAAGGCAAAGAACGCACTTGAGAATTTCGCTTATGAAATGAGGGAGAGAGCGAGAAGGATAGAAGAGGCGGTGGAAGAAACCATAGAGTGGCTAGAGAACAACCAATTAGCAGAGATAGAGGAGATTGAGTACAAGAAGCGGGAGTTAGGAAGTTATCTAAAAGATTATCCAAATCCGAATAATACCTCAAACTCTGAGGTTAAGGTTCCTATATGGTGCACGTGGAGATGTCCACCCAGTGGGTGGGTTTGTCTGAACACGGATGGGTCAGTGTTTGAGAACCATCGAACAGGGTGTAGCAGAGGTGCGTGTGGGGGTCTAGTTCGAGACTCCGCAGGATGTTTTCTTGGTGGTTTCAGTGTTAATTTGGGGCCCACATCGGTGACATTAGCGGAGTTGTGGGGGGTTGTTCACGGTCTGAAGTTGGCGTGGGATCTTGGTTGTAAGAAGGTGAAGGTTGACATTGATTCGAGCCATGCTCTTGGTCTGGTTAGGCACTGTCCAGTGGGCAACGACCCAGCGTTTGCGGTGGTTCAAGAGATCAATGAGCTTGTTCGGAAGGATTGGTTGGTGGAGTTCTCGCACGTGTTTAGAGAATCTAATCGTGCGGCCGATCGCTTGGCTCACTTGGGACACTCCCACTCTTTCGAATCGGGTGGGAAGCGATTTTCGGACCCTCCATCTGCCATTGTTGAGTTTCTTCGAGATGACTTGGCAGGTCTTGCAAAGCAACGTGGCGTTCCCTAGTGCTGTTTATATGTATTGGTCATCCATGGTTATAAGTTTCTTTTTTTTTTCTTTTCTTCTTTTATGATGCGGCCCACTGTGATTGTAATCATTTGTACATTAACAATCAATTAAGTATACATATAGGGAAAATGATATGTTAACAAAGTTTTTCTTACAAATTTTTTGACAAACTACTAATTTGGTAAAAAAATATTATTTTATTATTTTATTTTAGTTAAAAATAAAAAAAATAATATATTTTAATTCTATTTAAGGAAAGTTTGTCAACTTTGTCAAAATACTTTTTGTAAAAAGATTATTTTTCATATAGTTATGAGTACAAATTGCAACGTTCCATTTAATTATTAAATGAAATTAAAGGAAACGTCACGCGATAAAGTATAACAGCGTAGTCTTGGGGTCCTTAACGCAACCCCTACACCCTGGCACACCAAGATGTCAACATAAAACCGATACAATTCTAACAAAGAGTGTAGAGTAAGGAATCATAAGAAGATACAGGGGTCGTAGCCCTAAAGAAATCATGAATAAAATGACTCCGGCCCGGATGGCTAAGCTACTGAATCGCCAGTCCCTTGCTGACCACGAGAACCTCGCCCATCTGCTCCCATCAACCAAGTTGATGATCATCGCAAGAAAGAACAGCCACATACAACACAACCATGCAACGAAACGGGTAAGCTAGAGCCAACAACATATTCATCATGCAGTCAAATATATTTTCATCATCTCATATCCACATAGCAACCAAACATGTTATGACTCTTCATTCAATACACTACGACTCG
>Ga0209589_1013920_pt1 | contig 10300 bp, 5 predicted proteins | sample CowpeawhiteBW_FD_187525 | JGI IMG/M metagenome (GOLD analysis project Ga0209589, IMG submission 187525) | Root nodule microbial communities of legume samples collected from California USA - Cow pea white BW (SPAdes) (version 2) | ecosystem: Host-associated > Plants > Roots > Nodule | place: USA...
TATATATCATGATATGGCATAGTAGTTGTCAGGAGTACAATGCTATGAATGAGTAAAGAGAATTATAGTATTATTTTAGTTTTGGTTTCAAAAGTGAGATTTACAAACAGGGGATGGGTTCTCTTAAATTTTCCGAATGAGTTATAAGTGTTTGGGTTCATATTTTTTTCTTTTATGTGGAATAAACAATTGTTAGGATGCATTTTCAGTTTTATAAACACAAATGCAGGATGGGGTATTTTGTTTTAGAATATATATATATATATATATATATATATATATATATATATATATGTGTGTGTGTGTGTGTGTGTGTTAATGTAATACGAGATAATTTGTTTAAAGTTGTATAAAGAAGCATGTATGGTATAATGTAGGCCTGAGCAAAAAAAGTGTACCCGACCGCACCCGTCCAATTCGTGTAAAAAAAATAAAGTATGGGTCTGTTACATATGGTTCGGGTAAAGCTGGATAAAATAATACGGGTTTAATGGATTGAATTGGTCGGGTACGGGTGTGAAAAATTTTTTTTGCAAATACCCGACCCGACCCGTAAGTATTATTAAATTATTATAAAAATTTAGGAATAGATTTTAAAGGTGAAAGATAAGTAATATTCGAAAACCCTAGCCGCCTCCAAATCAGTTTTCGTTCTTCCTGCTCTTTTGATACACTCTCGTCTCTTCTTCCATCATCTGCACGAAGTAGCTACAAGTCTCCAATTGAATCAAGCTCTACCGCTGCCGAAGCTGTTGGGGATGCAGAATGGGGATGCAGAACGATAACCAGTGTGAATCTGGATCACTAAGGAGGGAGTTACATCAACAGGTTCATAATAAGCAATGTTAGATTTTTTCCAAAAAGGTTCTTCTTTTTTCCTTTTTCTCGTTCTGGATTGTTTCCTCTTATTTATTGATGAGCTAATTTGCAAGCATTTGGTGATAGAGACAATGGATGGTTATTTTTGGGGTTTTTATTTTCGGGGTGATTATTTGTCTTTCACTTTTGAATTTTAAACATATTTGTGTAAGTAAAATTTAAATGTAAACTCGAATAACCCACCCATATTTAACCGTATTTGAGTTTATACATATCCGACTAACCCAAAAAATAAAATGGTCGGGTTGAATTTTAAAATTTTGAATTTGGATTATGTCGGATTGGTCAGGTTGGACCCGAACCCGATCCAACCCGACCAACGCTCAGGCCTAGTATAATGTATCTAGGAGTCTGGTATATGGTCACATGAAAATTATATCATATTTTATAACTTGTTGGAAGTTTGAATAATATGTATTTATTTTACAATTCATAAGTTATACGCACTAATTTTCTTTTACGTTAGGATAATGTATAATTCAATTAAATAATATTATTTTATTCCTAACACATAATTATATTATTTTAACTATTTAATGTTAATACATTTGGTATTAGAGCATATGATTTCAAAATGATTTTTGGGTATTGGGAAGTGAGCTTATCGCGATTGTGAGATTAGTATAAATTGATTGAATTGTAGAGTTGTTGAGATATGTGTTATTGCATGGTGTGTATTGCTAATGCATTTTTCTGAGATAAATTATAATGGTGTATGATACCCTATATTCCAGAACTAGAAAATGGTTGGCGGAAGAGGTAGAAGAATCGGTGCCAATAACTTAGCTGATGAAATTACCCATGCAATTCACCGATTGGTTGACGCTATGCAGCCACAACAGGTGGTGCTACCACAGCCTGCACCACGACCTGTCAGCATGGATGATTTCGTGAGGCATAAACCAGCCAATTCCAATGGCAAGGCCACTCCTGATGACGCAGATGCGTGGATCAGGGAGTGCGAGAAGATATTTTGTGTACTAGCTTGCTCAGATGAACAAAAACTGGCATATGCCACTTTTCTCTTGGTGAGTGATGCAGAATACTGGTGGGTTGGAATGCAACAATACATGTGAATCCAGGTGAGAACGTTGATGCATAGTGACAGAGCAAGGCAGACGACGGGGGATTTTTCTCTATATTTTATTTTTATGCATTTTGTAATAAATTTTATGATGTTTTTTCACTATTATGAACATGTAATAAAGATGGAGTAGTGTGATTGAACTACCGCGAGATAAGTTTTAAATTTTCCCGCGCTTAGGGAACTTTATATAATGTTTTAATTCCGAAAGAAATTTTATGATATATGCTTTATCTAGTAATATCCATCTAGGGTGTTACAACAATGCATATGAAAAAAGAAGAGCAAAAAAAATGAAAGTTATTACCTTTTGATCAGCCAAAAATAGTTTTGAAACACCTGGAAAACCAAAAAAAAAAAGTTTATAAGATGAAATTGGAACAACAACAAAAATACATTCATACACATTTGTGCTGGGTTACGTTGGTAATAATTAGAGAAGCAAACACTTAGTTTGGTAGTGGAAAGGAAGAATAAGCTTCAAACAGAAGCTGAGAGTGTGAGGAAGAAAGAGTAGAGGAAAGAGAATGGAGAAAAGCATTGTGGCAGAGTGGTAGGTGAGTGTGTGAGTGGTGTTAAAGCTTCTGGAGAGAAGTTGAAAAGATTTAGTTTTGGGTCGCGTGTTGAAGCCCAACGACTAAACCTTCATGGACGAAAAAACCAAAGAAAATGACACGTGTCAGAAACTAAGAAATGGGTATTTAGGTAATATCCAGAAGAGAAAGTTACCAAAAAACCTAGAAATTGGACAGGTGTCACTCGTTTAAGTTAGGGTATTTGGGTCTTTTCCAGAGGTCATTGTTTTCTTATATTTTAGATTACATATTTATCACTAAAATCATTTAACGTAAATACTACAACAATTGCTCTACTTACATTTGCATACTTCAATTTTATACTTCATCTGTATCAGAGCAAACCAATATGTCATCATCGTACCTCTTCTTCTCTTTTCTGGACTATCATTTTACCAACTATCTGAACTGGAGAAACATATTCACCAAAAGGTATATTCAAGAAACAAATCATCTTCATCTTTGGCTTTTGTCTTTATTTGACAACATTAAGGATTTTTTCCCTCACTTCCATCTCTCATCAGACCTCTTCTTCACTGATTTTGACTATCATCTTTCCAACTATCATCTAGACAAAGGTATGCACTTAATCTTTGTAAATAAATTTTAACCAAAAGATATCTTCAAGAAATAAATCTTCTTTTGTTTTTACTTTTCATTTACAAAATTAGGGTTTGTTTCCCTTACTTCCATCTTTGATCACCATTATTACCAATTCCATTGTCTTTTTCATTTTTTACGAAGTATTACCGTTTATATTTTTTATTATGCATTTCATCTTTTCCATTAAATTTGGCAAAAAATGAATTGAGAAACAAAACTGTGTGGATGTTTAAGTTGTATTGTGTTCTTAAATACTTTTGTTGTATTTTAGTTCTTAGCCATAAAAGAGATGTCAACTACACACTCCATACTTGCTTCACAATCTATATTGGTTGCAAAGTTTAAGTGCAAATTCTTCACTATCTTTCTGAAAGACAAAGTTACTTTTACATATTTCAATATTTGAATTACTTTACACAGTCCATAATTTATCCTTATTCTTGACTATTTTTCTTTTCTTCATTTTTTGACAAGGATTTTTGTTACATTAATAGACTGTTTGTAGTAAGATTAGGGACTGAACTCAGTGCAAGATGGACTATCCTGATGACAACAGTAATGTTCATTAGGTTACATTCAACATGGATATTCACAATCCCATGATTACTGAAGGTTGGTCTAATTTAAGAACTTTTTATAACTTAGATTCACAAAATCTTTGTTACTTAAAACATTTAGGAAATTCTTCTTTTCACATTCATTTCTACGAACCCTGTTCCAACTCAAATATTGGTAATTTTCTAAACAACATTTAAACAAATGCCCCTCTCATAACGTTGCAGTTAATTCATTTTATGTCTAGGCTTTCTAAATATAATTCCAAAGTAAGCCACTTGGTGAGATTTTCTACTTTCTTACTTTTAATTTCATTTTGACTAATAAATTACCTCTTCTCTCTTTTTGTTTCATTCCTTACTAACGTTTGTATTCTTTCATACATTATTTAAACTTGCAATTTATTTATTTTTATCTATTCTTTCATACGTAATTCAATTTTGTAATAATTTGTTTTTTAAATAGGATTTCAATTCAGACAACAAAATATTTTCGCAACCATGGACTGTCAACTATTGTACTACATGGACCGCAAGGGAAAGTACCATGCAAGTTGTTGGTAAGACCTAAGTCTGTCAAAATGGCAGTGGATGGAAAAAGTTTGGTTACTCATGGACTAAAGGAAGATGTACTTATTTTCGAGGTTAACGGTCAAAACATAAGCAATGATGTCAAAGTTCTTTATAATCTCCATGAATCTTATCATCTCCAATGAAAGACATTTTTTATTTACTTTGTATTAATTATTATATTATATCTACGTTTATCTGGTGTGACTTTCAACTTTAGTATACATTTCGTTTAACATTTTTTTAAAAAAACCAAACATTTAATTTTTTTTTAGATTTGGAGGCTTCTTTAACAATTAATAATTACACTACTCAATATCTTTTTCCATATTCGAAAATCTTTTGTAGGTAATTAATGCCCCATATAAAATTGTCACATCATTGAGATTTTCAATTTTCTCTAATTTATAAGGTTTAAAATAGAATTCTGAAACTAGTGACTAAAATAGATTTCTAGCTATCCAAAACCTTTTACTATTCCAACGTATATGATGGTTTATGTTGTTCAAGGAATTTTTTTCATCTTCCAACACATTTTACAATTAATTAATGTCACACCAAATCATTATATCATTCACATTTCATTATAGTAATAAGTTTTAAAATCTGATTTTCAAACTGATGAATAAATTGGATTTGTAGCTATCAAAAACCTTTTCCAATTCCAACGTTTATGATGGTTTCACTCCTCAAATTTTTTTTCATCTTCCAACACGTTTTACAATTAATTAATTCACACCAAACAGTCACATCATTATTTATATAATAATGAATTAAATTTTTGAAGAGATTTACATCGCTTCTCCAATAAATTTTTATTAGGATTAAAATGTTATCCTTTTTGCATACTTATTTATGTTGCGCAAGAGTTTTTCTACGCTTTGTACAAGTACCAAAAGTTGTGAACCAAACTCTTGACCAGTCGAATCTAATTCTTACAAAGCATCTTTAACAAAAGGTATGCATTTCATGTGTCATTGTTTACAAAATTAGTCTTTGTTCATTTTTTCTATCTCTTGTCAATGTATAAATTACCAATGTTGTTTGAAGAAGAGAAAGCCTATAAGGTATGCACTTCATATGTTGTTCTTTACAAAATTAGGGTTTCTCTTACGTTTTGTAACATTAATGTTTTTTACGATAGTGTTTTTAAAAATAAATGAGTTGTTTCTTCTTCTTATTTTATCTATGCAAACATTAGGTTATTCTTCAACATTTTTGTTTATGAATGCTTTTTATGTTAGTATTTGCATATCCATATTGTTTCCACAATAGTGTTATTACAATGAATGGTTGACTACGAAAGAGAGTACGTTAAAGCTGCATCATAACATCTTTGTTTTATTTTTAAATATTCTATTTACGTGTTTTCTATTCAACATAAGTTATTTGTAATATTTTTCCATTTCTATGTAACTTGTGATTACATGCATATCAACATGTAATGGCTTCTAACATCAATAGTTGATATTTGTAGTTTTGACAAAAATATGTTAATGTTAAATTTGCGTGTGTAGGTCAAAAGTAAATATTTATATTTATATAGTATGCAAATCACTTTTCGAATAGGTTAGAATTGCATCATTACAGAAACCTAATTTGAATTTTTTGTTCTTTCTCAATTCTTCCACCATAGGAAGTTAATACCCCAATAACATTTTCTTCCCTAAGTTTTTCGAGAACTGCCAAATCCATGTTAGTACTAATCTTGAAGTTGGACGTCATCTTTATTTTTTTGTGAATTGTTTCACTAAACAAAACTCAATGTTTTCTTTAAAAATTTTCATTCAATAAATAATAAAATTAAAAAATTATTATCTTAATATTTATTTTGTTTTAATCATTTGTGTATTTATTTATTTATATTTAATTATTTAATTATATTTATATATCTATAGATATGTATAAGGTCAAAAATCCTAACTCATTTATGCACTTTTGAATTTTGCATACCACTGTTTGGAGTTCAGTAAGTCTCTATGTGAAATTGAAAAGCAAAGTCATAACATAAGTGAAGTTACTCCAGAGAAGGAAAACTGAAATATCATTGTTAGGGTTATATGTTTATGGTTTGTTCCAGATTTCAGTAAACAAAGATGTGCTTTCTCCATAGAGTTAGTTCTTCAAGACAAAGAGGTAATATTGTGTTTAATTTTTTCTAACATTTTTATTGAAGACTCTTTATATTTTAAAGGCTTAAATAATGATTTGGTCCTAGTTTTCGTTTGGTTTTTGCAATTTGGTCCTACTTTTTTTTTTTCAATTTGGTCATAATATTCGTTAATTTTATTCAATTTTGTCATTTTCGCTAACATCGTTAAAATAGTTAATGGATTGTGTACGTTACGAGTGATGAACTACCTTTTGTCCACCAATCAAAATGATATTCAATGTTTATCATATTTTTCTAAACAATAATTATTAATTACATAACCTGGATGACATAATATCTTTATACATCACGCACTTCATAAATTAAAAAGATGTCATTTTTCCATTATAGATATAATTTGTATATCACTCATTGTTCATTATAATAACAAAAAAAAATTATATCTAAAAAAGTCCCGTGCATTGCACAAATAAAAATACTAGCATTATGCATTTTGGATCTATATGAATAAAATCATAAGATTAGCTTAACAACTCAAAATTTGAAATTTGATAAAAAAGAAAATGGATTTCGCAGTACGATACCTCTTACAATAAAAAATTTTCACATGTCAAGTCAATATCATGTCACATGTTAGGGTCAGCTTATTATATTGAATTTTTTCATAATCTTTTTTTTAATTTAACATTTTTTGTTCTTCTCCAAATTGAGATAAAATTTAATTTGTATATAAATGTTATATGGATATTCTTATTAAAATGCATATTTTTATTAAATATTTTTAATTTAGAGTTAGAGTTGGTTTAAAATTAAAACGAAAAATTTCAAAGTAGGCAATAACACTATTAATTTAAAATTTTAAGAGGTTAAAAATACTTAAACTAATGGTGTTATTTTCCATTTTTAAATTTTTAAGAGGCTTGAAATTTTAAATTAATGGTTTTAAATAGGCCTCTGAACTAAAATCACAATGATATTTTATTTCTATGTTATTCTAATTTATTTATAAATATTTCTTAATTTAATTATAAATTTAAAATCTTTGATTATATATATTGTCTTTATTTTTTTATTACATGACAAAATGTGTGAGAACACTGAATCTTCATCACAAGGATTATCTCAATTGTCACAAAGCTCCAAACATAGTGTTGAAGATGACTTTTTAAGGCTTACACCTAGAACTAACATACAGGGTCTCAAAGATTGTAAATATGTAAGAATATATCAGCAGTTCTACAATTTTTATTCACAGAATGATTGTTCTGACAAATTTTATTTATTGTGGAAGGTAACTACTTACGTTTTGTTTGGAATCATTAAACATATTTTGGTTGAGGGGATTGGTGGTATACTGTTTGTTGGAAGTTCTTGCTTCCAGATAATTGTTTTTCCTAGTAAATGCAAACCTTTGTCTTTTGGTATGTTTTTAAAAAGACTTGTGACAAATGAACCCCTTTTCAGAGGACCCAAGATGCATTTTTGCATATTTCTCAACCCATACTAATGTCAAGCTAGCTATCTAGTTAGATTCATATAAATTATTCGATGCATGTTTATTGTATATTGATATTTATATTTAGATTTAATTTTATTATTTGATTATATTTATATTAAATTTATATATATATATATATATTTGTAGTTTTGATTTAATCAACTCACTTATTCTTTCTTTAGGATTTGCCAACTGATTTTGACAATTATCTTCGACAAGGAAGATTTAAAAAGATTGTTCTTTACAGATCGCGAAAGATAGTGAAGTGCAAACTATTGTTAAGGAATACTCCAAAGAAGTCTAGCAAAATTGGAAGTGGCTGGAAGAAATTTTGTACTTCTCATGTATTTGATGAAACTATGGACTTGGTGTTTGAAGTTAACTAGATGAAAAACAATCAGAACGTCAAAGTGTTGACATATTGTAATTTTAAATTTATATTTTGTTTTATGTTTTTTTTTTGAAAATGCCAATGTAGCAATAGTACTCTTTTGACTATGTGTTGCTTATATACTTTGTCAAACTACTAATTTTTATATTTTCATCAATGAGTATTTATACTTTTACTTGGTATTAATTCTTTGTGTACATTTTGGTATGCTATTTTAACATACTTTTAGTGCAATTACTTTGAACGGAAATGAATAAATTTCGATTAAATTTTTAGTAAATTGTTATGCATATTTCTAACATAAATGTTAAACATTGGTTTGAATTGATAAATATTTTAGAAAAAGATTATTAATTTCACAAAGACCTTATTTTAGTTATCTAGAGAAAGAATGTGTTATTATATTAATCAAATTAAATTTGCTGCATGTTTGACCATAGAACTTGGAATCAAGTTTCTATTAAATTGTGTTGTGGTTTGTACTATCTTTAGTGCTTACATAAAAAAGACACATGTTGTTATCTGCAAAAAGAAAACAACTACGAAAAAATTCCTATTTATATGATGTTTCTGTCTTATTAACAGTGTACACTGCATGTGCTTTCTATTTGTAGGATTTATTTACTGATGAAAACTTTTTGTACTATTATAACTAGTTTATATTACAAATACAAATATATTTGTTTCTACAATAGTGATTACATGTACAATGTCAAATAAAAAGTTGAAGAAATACATTGATGAATATAGCAACAAATCAGTAAACATTTTTCCAACCCTTTATTGAACTTATTTGTGTTTTTGCTTCTTCTTCAAATTGTAATGTTTCAAAGTATTTCAAGTATAGTTCTGGAATGGAGAAAAAACATTGCCAAAGTGTAAGGATTAGAAGGAAGATGCTACTAGATGAAAGATTGCATGCAAGAAGTAAGAATTATTCAAGTTAGTTTGTAACATTTGATTGTACTCAGGTTGCATGATTGTACTCATGTAGTTTGAAAACAACTTCAATAAAGAGGTATAAGTTTGTAACAATAGGTTATGAAGTGCTCATTTGTATTACTAAAATTTTTGTTTTCTGACAGATAATAAAGAAGACAATCGAAGAAGAAAAAAGAAATATACAAAAAATGGTTATGAAAGTAGCAACACATCAGTCGCTTTCTAGAGTTGAACTTTATCTTCCACGTCTAATATTCACACATGGACAACTAAATGTTGCTATTTCTTTGGTAAAAACAAAGAAAGGACTGAAAATACATATTCTAGATGAAGATGAAAATGTGACCAACACAACTAAAAACATTCTCTACAAAAAATTTTTTGAAACTCATTAACAAAAAGAGATTTTAGGTATGTATCTCGGTATTTGTGATTATTATTTAAACTTATTCAATTGTTCAAATATAGATAAACTTATTGAAATTAACTACAATGATGAAAATTGCATATCGTCCTAATTATGGTGGTTGTCTTATTTAAATTGCACATTACGAGCGATGAACCACCTTTTGTCCACCAATTAAAATGATATTCAATGTTTATCATATTTTTCTAAACAATAATTATTAATTACATAATGGAGATGACATATTATCTTTATGCATCATCCACTTCACAAATTAAAAAGATGTCATTTTTCATCATAGATATAATCTGTATATTACTCGTTGTTCATTATAATAACAATAAAAATTACATTTGAAAAAGTCCTGTGCACAAATAAAAAGACTAGCATCATACATTTTGGATCTATATGAATAAAATCATAAGATTAGCTTCATAACTCGAATTTTGAAATTTGATAAAAAAGAAAATGAATTTCTTAGTACGATGCATCTTACACTTAATCTCAATCACCCTTGACACCGAGACCACCACGCTGGAAAAGCACACCATGAATTCAACTATTAACTACTTCAAATCAACAAAAATACCTGGATAAATCCTTCACTTGAAAGATCTTGTACTAACCATGGCAAACAACCTTCACACAACTTTAACGGTGAGAAAAAAAAAAAAAAAAGAAATAA
>Ga0209589_1013925_pt1 | contig 10297 bp, 6 predicted proteins | sample CowpeawhiteBW_FD_187525 | JGI IMG/M metagenome (GOLD analysis project Ga0209589, IMG submission 187525) | Root nodule microbial communities of legume samples collected from California USA - Cow pea white BW (SPAdes) (version 2) | ecosystem: Host-associated > Plants > Roots > Nodule | place: USA...
ATATATATATATATATATATATATATATATATATATATATATATATATATATATATAAAATTACTTAATAAATGATAAATATTTTAATAATTTAAACGAGGATGAAGTACGACAGGTATGAGAATAGAACATATATGTACATCCTTATTCTCATCCCATACTTAATTAAAAAAGTTTAATATCGTTTATAATCATACCTATATTAAATTAATGTGGTCATGTTTTATAAAAAGGGAAATGGATTCGAATAATACGGTAGATGAAATTATTTATCATCCCATGATTGGCAAAGAGAGATTATTTTTTATTAACAAGTGTTCGATGGAAGTAACATTCTGTTTGATCCGTGAGTATGATCTCGTGTTTATGTTTGCAAATAAAAATAAATGACTAAAAAATTAAAAATAAATGTTGACAAAGGAAAAAAAATATTAGATATTTCACATCAATATGTCATATTTTCGAAATGACTCTTCATTTTTTCTTTAAAAAAATGTGCAGATGGATTGATAAATAATTTAAAGATGGGTTATATTTTGGTTAATTAGAGTTTTGTTTGTTTCTGGTTTTAATAGTTTGAGACATTCGTAAGCTAGTGATTTATAAAATAAAACTCCCTCGCTCCAGCCACTAATATTTTATAGTTAATAATCTGACAAACTGAATTTTATAGCAGTTATTGGAAAATGCACCTGCTGCTGCTGGGCGGTCAACACTAAAATAAACAATACACAATTAATTCAATAAAAACAATATGGTATACATAAATATATTATTTCCTGGGAAAGAACACAACGTTCACGAAAATATATAAATTGAAAGACAGAGTTTAAGGTTTTTATTTATTTTTGTCGACTCTTATTGCGTTGGTGATTTAAAATCATACATTGTTAGCAGTGGAAGATTAAAATAAAGCGTGATTAATTAAAGAAAGAATGAGCCGCGAACGATGATTAATTTTGATTTGAAAGAGAAGATAAAGAAGAGCATGCGTGTGTGTTGGCGTGAGTGTGTGTGACCGCCTCACAACCGCAGTTTTGCACGGTCTTACATGTAATGCTCTCGTTAATCATCACATTACGTGCCTCCTTGGATTTGGTGGGACTCACCTATTTCCATTTTCAATTTCATTAAAGAAAAATTATACTAAGATTTCGATTTTTTAACTTTTATTTTTCATCTTTTGACGTAGTTTAAAATAGGTTATTGATATTTTTTTAAAAATCGATGACTCAAATTAAATAACATCAAAAAATAAAAACATAAAAGTTAGAAAATGATGAAAAATAATTTTTGATTATTAAATTTTGATAATTTTTTCTTATAACTTAGATGTTTAGATGATATTTTTTAAGTGATTTTTCGTTCTTTTATTTTTTTATTTTTAATATTTTAAAGATATTAAAAATATCATATTTATGTTATAAGATAAAATTGTCAAAATTTAGTGATGTCATTATAAAAAAATGAGAGTGATATTATCATTATTCTCTTTCAAACCCTAATATATCAAAGCACTCATGTCATTCCCAATTCATACAAAAAACACATTCAACCGTTACAGACACAACTCCTCAAATGAAATCGTATCTAACGCCTAATCCGACAAATTTCCCAAAACCAATCCATTCGATGATAATAATAATAATATCATCCACCAATATGCCACGTGGGGGTTGCGAAACAAGTTGTTTGCATTGCATGCATGCAATTCAATGCAAGTATGTTGAACAGTGGGTGCCTATATTGCCTGGAGCCACACTCGGGTGGTGGAATTTGATTAGAATATTAGTATATGACAGTGAATAGATACAATACAACAATGCATAAAACAAATGCACAATTATTACTAAAATAAACTTTGGGAACGAATAAAATTCCACTCCTCAAAAGCAACAAGACACAACTGGAATGTCTGTCTTTCTCTCACCTGGGGGTTTGGGATATTTTTATTTTATATTTCAATTTTTTTTTTTAAATTTGTTCCTTGAAGAGCTTTTGGCAAGATGGATTGGGATCGGGTTGGTCCAGTGATTTTGTTGTTGACGGGATCTTCTTTTGCAGAGATTGGTGAGGTTTCAAAGAAGAAGTGGAATAGGAATAAGAGAAGGAGGAAAAGAAGGAACAAAATCTAAAGTGGGAGGCAAAGGTGGAACATGTAGAAAAAGGAAACCGTATTGTAAGAGAAATCCCGCTACCTAAGAAAGTTAACTTCTTGTCAGTATCATATAACATCTCAGACCACACTCTGTAACATCTAATTGTCTCCTCTATGGAGGTCTAACCTTTTGGTCAACCGGTCAAACCTGCTCTTAAACCACTGTGTATATTGTATGCGCCTTAATACAACATTTCTTTATCTTTCTATTTTTAAATTTACTATTATATTCTCATTTGTCGTTCATGTTTGGAAGTAATTATGCAACACACACCAGTTTTTTGTTTTTTTAATTAATGTTAACTACTTTATGTCAAGTGGGTATTTCTTGATCCATCGATCCCTTGCGTGCTATTCAAATTTTCATTTTTGAAACTGTGTTGTTTAGTGTTTTCGTTCTATCTGTTTTGCAATTAAATTAAAACGGATGATGAAAATTTAGCCTTTCTTTTCCGTCAATTTTGTTGTTGGGAGCATCGTCCACATGAATAGCAACGATATGAGAAATTAATGGCAAATAATTTCGGAGTTTAAGTAACACTTTTTTTTAAGATAACTGGGCGAAAAAAGAAAAAGAAGATTCAAAGAATTTGGTGAACTGAATTATTTGCAACAGTCACTCACCGACGTGGTGACTGTTATGTGTCAAAGGTTAGCGATGGCAACGTAGCGTTGGATCCTATATATGGTTTACGACATTTTTCGTTATGCCCTTTTCTTTTAGGAGCTTCCCGTTGGAATTTCCAGTTGCGTACGTAAACATGGAATCATGGTTTGAACCACTTTTGCAGATGATCACGAGATTAAAGACTATGTTCAACGTGTCTTTTGTTGTTGCTGCGTTTGGTCTTTGGAGCACCCTATTCCAATCATTTCAAATTTGGACTACAATAATAATAATATTATTTTACTTCTGTGTGATTTTGTATTTTATTTAGGGTTTCACATGATTTGAAACTTGGATTGGAGAGTTGATACTCCCCTGGGGAATATATTCTATAGACAGATCTGAATTCTAAAAATTTATGTAATTAATCCTGGTTTTTGGTTGCAGTTCACAAAGCAAACGGAGAGCATCTTTTGGAAAGCGGTGGTCGTCCCGTTTGTGGAACTGTGCTTCACCAATCTCTAGACGATCTGATTCTCACTCTCAGTGAATGTTTTTGAATCTTTTTCATGGAATGGGATCGATGTGTTCCAGAGGGGTTTGTTTGTTTGGGTTTGGCATTGCTTTGCTTGGGTATGATGATGTGGGGCACCTCTCTGATTTTCTTTTTAAAACAAACTCCAGTTTTTGGATTTTCTTTTATTTTTTCTCTGCTCCTTTTCTTTTCTTTTCTGCAACGCCTTGTTCTATTATCTAACCAGCTTTGACCCAAACAAACAAAAACACAGTTGAACACCTTTCTCTTCTCTTCCGGTGTAGTCGCATAAGCAATGCTGTCGAAAAGCAAAGTGGTGATGAGGTTAATTACTATGATGACGAGCTTGGCTTTTGTTTTGGATTCACGTGATTCGCACTGTACGACAGCCAAAACTGCTTGTTGTGTTCTTCTTCTGCAGATTTGATGGATTGGACGCCCTATAACAACTAACGGAGTCTGGGTCATTGTTGTGTTCAGAATAGCCCAAAACAAACCTCTGCATCAATGTGATTAAATTTGAATAAAAAAAAATGTAAGGAGATAGCTTAGGCACTAAGCAGCGTGGTGAGAAGGGTTTAGTAACAGTAATATTGGGATTAGAGCGTGGTAGAGGAGGGAGGGAAAAGGAGCGTGAGAATAAGGGTGTTGGATTGGAAAGTATTTGATTTTCCTTGGCAGAGATAGGGATATTGGGTTTGAGACACAAAAACCTCGTGATCGGAAAAGGCAGATCCATGGAAGACTGTTCCCGCTCGTCACGTGGCTTCTTTTGACTACCCATTACCCAATGACCAAAACTAAACAACACCCCCACTCTCTCTCTTTCTCTCTTTCGACCTTTCTCCTTCCATTCTATGCCATGCTATAAATCCAAACTACTTCAACCCAATTATTGCATCACCTCACCAACCCCTATATTAAGGAGAACGTTGTTTACATTTCTCCCCCTCACTTCTTATACCATTTTCCATCTTCTTTCTTTCTCTCCCTATCCAGAGCCACTTCATCAATATCGTTGTTGTTGCAGTGTCTTCAGGGGAACGTCATGGGACCCTGTACATGTGGCACCTCCCACACCCAAACCACCTCCTTCTCCATGCCTTTCTCAGTCACAAACCATAAACAACCTTACCAAGATTCCGACATTTACGATTATTCCTTCTCCTCCTCGTCTTCTTCTTCCTCTTCCGTTGTTGACTGCACCCTCTCCCTCGGTACCCCATCCACCCGTTTCTCCCAAGACCAGGAAAAACCTACTCGCCACCACCAACGTACCTCCGTTTCCAACTTCTGTTGGGACTTACTACAATCCAAACACAGCCCTCAATCCCAAACCAAATCCTCCAGAACCCCCAATACCACCTCAAACACCGACCCTCTCATCGCTCGCCGCTGCGCCAATTGTGACACCACCTCAACTCCCCTTTGGAGAAATGGCCCCCGAGGCCCCAAGGTAAATTTAAATCACCATGCTTATCACTCCTCCAAACTTAAACTCTATATATCTCTTTTTCAGAACCAGATTCAATTCATTAAAAAAAAAACACTTTTTTGCTTATCTTTTTTCTTATACAATGTAGTTTAGTTTAATCAACATTTTCATTATTTTTCTCCGACATTGAAGAGTGGTTTGTGACTTTGTGTGTGGATTGCATTGCAGTCACTGTGCAATGCGTGTGGGATTAGATTCAAGAAGGAGGAGAGAAGGGCGAGTGCCGCGGCTGCACCGCCGCAGCAGGCTTCTGGCGGCATGATGGAATCGGCGCAGGTGTACAACAACTCCTGGTACGCACACCCGCAGAGTCAGAAGATGCAGTGTTTCTCGCCGGGGATGGGGAGCGAGTTCTGTTTCGCGGATGACGGCGACCGAGACGCCGATAACGGCATTCCGTTTCTCTCGTGGAGACTCAACGTCGCAGACAGAACGAGCCTCGTCCACGACTTCACAAGATAAATGTTGAAAACAAAAATCAATAGCATATTATAATGATAATAATAATATAATAATAGTCACACAAGATATTACAAAAGGAGGTAGCTGGCTAGCGTGGTTACCCTGGATACGGTCAAGACCAATCAAACACACAGGCAGTTATACGTCAACGTTTTACGATGATGTTTTTGATTGCGATGGTTATGATGGTCTCGAATCGTGGATATTATGTTTCTTTTTACCTTTTCCGTTTTGTTTGCTTCCTTTCTCGCCCTCGGTGTGAGAATGGGATAATTCTATATTCTTATTAGCTTGCTTTTTCTTTGGATTTATTTCTTTAACTTTCTCTTTCAGTTACGTATAAACCTACTTTTTCGTTGTCTCACTTCACCTCTTAGTTTATATATATAGTTGTTGTTGACCACCACATATATGGACCGTTTCTGAATCGATTAATTGGAAACACGTTATATTATAACTCCAACTTTCGCAGGTGCATGTCATGACTCGTGACCATTACCTCCTTTGAACAAACTGTTTGTTGATGCTTGAGCAGAATCTGAAATTTTATAGCGTTGTTTTCGATTTTCTGATTTGTACCCAAACATAGATAGATACAGTGATGTGCGAAAGCGAGTGGGACATGGGTGCATTTAATTCCTTTGAACCAAATTCGATGGTCCAATGTCTCAAAGTTGGATCATGAGTTCAAATTCTTTACTAATTTTTTTGATGTTGTTGTCGGTTGTGATTTCAGATATACTGATGTTGATATTGATATTAACTTCTTAAGACATGGCAGAGCCTCGTTACGCCGTTTATTTCTTCCTTTTCTTTTTTAATCATGTCTGACATTCTAAAAATCACATTAGACTGTATGGTGAAGTATATAAATATTTTTAATGACGAACTTTAATCAATATTTTAAAATACTAATGCTCTTTAATTAGTGTAGTTTTTAATGCAAATACATTGTTTTAACCTGTATAACACTTAATTATTGGTAAATGAACTCAAATAATTTGGTAAGAGAAAACCAGTATCGCACTTGTTAACTCTTACTACCTTTTTGTTTTCGCTTACTTAATAAAGTAGTATTTCTTTTGCGTTGCAGTGGTCAGTTTATACAGTGAGATAATCTTTACCTTCTTGGAAGACCGCATCGAATCTAATCACCCAATGAAGTTATGTTGCAGTAGCTGGAACTGAGAGCTTTTTTCAACACCAGAACCTAAAATCATTGCCGCTACGTCTCTTGGAGTATCATATATTAAAATCACCGATGTTAACAGAATGACACAAATCAAACGTTAAACCTTAAATTTGTCTTGCGCGCGCGTGTGTATATATATAAACGTTATACCTTATATATATATATATATATATATACACACCAAGTGTGACGGTACACTTTTATTTTCATGAAATTATTATGCGTGTGTTAATTTGGAATTTGGATCCTGTACTGATTTTTTGTGGTGTTTTTTTATTGTGTCTTTGTAATATATCGATTATTATTAATTTTAAAGTTTTAAAATATATTAAAAAGATATTTAAAATACCAACACAATATAATTGTAATGCTCAACAGAGAACAATACAAAATAAAATTAATAGAAAATCTAGACTCGTTAATTTGATTATGACTTATACTTTTCTATAATTTCCTATTGATTACACTTATGTGAGCAGGATGAGGCTTGCAGATATACAAAATTTACTTTGTCAGCATGTCAGACTATTATTAAAGAGTAGATGTAGATGGAATGAATTTTCATACCAAAAAAATTAGTTGAGTTTGGTCTGAAATTTTTCTCAGATAAATAAGACTTCAAATTCTAAAGAGTTGTACATATATACACAAACGCATAACCATGATTATTTGTTATTGTTATGGAAGTGGGTTGTATTGTATAAGTATTGTACAATAAACAGTTTAGTTATATTAATTGAAATTTTTTAAGATTTTTTTTTCTGAACCATTAATTATTTAATTTTAATGCTGAATTTAAGTTATTCGGTGAACATAATACGTTAGATACAACACCAACACTATTATTATATATTTTTTGTTTAATTTATTTTAAGTGTTAGAACTATATCTTACTGTACGTTATATATTTTGTATTACATGTATGATAATCAATTTATAATGATTCCTAAAAGAGCTAATTTAGAAACGAGTTTTAATAGATATATTTTATGGTTTTGATTTATCATATTTTTGATTTTAAATCGGTCTACTTGGATTGGACTAGTCGTTCATTGGCTAAGAAATTCAAATTTGGATAATTTTAAGAGTTATTTCGTAGTTTTTAAGTGCGCATTGAAATAGCTTTTCTAAGACACTACGGCGTATGAGAGTTAGCTTGCTATCTCTTTCGTGGGAATATTCTACGAGAAACTTTATCCAAAATTATTATTGAAAAATATTGTTTATGGGATATTATATTTTTTAAGAACAAAAAATTGATGGGAAACTTAATCCAAATTCAATATTGCAAAATATTGTTTACTGGGAATATTGTTTAAAAACTCAGCCCAACATATACAACATATTTTTCCAATCTTCAAATCACAAAACTACGGGGACATTTGGTAGAAGATATTTCTTTTTCGTTTCCTGAAAATATGTTTCCCATGCCTGATTAAGTTTTTTAAAATTAATATTAGGGTAAAACAAAGTTTTTGAAAAATAATTTCGGTAAAAAAAATTAATACGTTGCATTTTTATTCCCGAAGAAATTATATAAATATGTTTCAATAATATTTCTGATGAACCAAACAAATTTTAATCGTTTAATGAAATAAAATTTTCAATATTTGAAACTTTTGTATAGGCTTAATTAGTCATTTGGTCCTAGTTTTGGTCGATTTTTTTCACTTTGGTCATACTTTTGAAATTGTTTTCAATTTGGTCCTACCTTTCGTTAAATTTTTTCAATTAACTCCTTTTCGTTAACTCCGTCTAAATGGTTAACGGAACAGTGGTCAGCATGGTTATTTTCTGTGACGTGGATTGTTGTTCAATGACGTGTCTGTTTAATTATTGTGCTGGCCATTTAATTGTAATTGCAGAATCATTTAGGGTTTAGGTTAATTGAATTGGGTTTAGGGTTGTGTTTGTCGAATTGGGGGATTTGGTGTCCAATTGGGGATTAGTTCGTCGATTTGGGGATATCCTTCAATTGGCCATTTCAGATCAACTTCTGCCATCCAATTGACGCTGATATTTGTAGAATCGTTGGCAGAGGGTTGAAGGTGTTGTTCACGGAGGTATGTTTTGGTTTAGGGTTTGATTTTTGTTGAGTATTGTTTGGGATTAGTGTTAATGATTAGGATTTATTGACGTCTCTGCAAAACAGAAAAAGAAGATGAAAGTGAAACACTGAAAGTGAAACAATGAGAAACAAACCTTAAAGTTCGCACAGTCCCAAAATTGTTTACCCAAGTTCTTTGTAGTTCTAGTTGTGCGCACCACTGCAATGTCTCCGCAATCGCAAATTGGGGGTGAGCCTGAAACCCTATAACCACCATGGCATGAATTGCAAGCTCGGTGAACCCATCTATTGCATGAAGAGGAAGATGCCCCACAAGACATTCCTTTTCAGCTGAAGATGGATGGAAGACAATCACAATTCAAGAACACACAAACCCTAACTTTCAATTATAACATTTGCTCTATGCATACAGTGGAAACGGACATGTCACTAAACAACAATCCACGTCATAGAAAATAACCATGTTGGCCACTGTTCCGTTAACCATTTAGACGAAGTTAACGAAAAGGAGTTAATTGAAAAAATTTAACGAAAGGTATGACCAAATTGAAAACAATTTCAAAAGTAGGACCAGAGTGAAAAAAGTCGACCAAAATTAGGACCAAATGACTATTTAAGCCTTTTGTATATAAACAACTTTTTTTTTTGTATCAATCGTTTTTTAGCTTTTATATGGAAGTATTTTTGGAGTAAAAAATGGTAAATCTTTCATTTTTTGCAACCTTTTTCTTTTATTAATAAATTACAAGAAATAAAACATTAGAATAACAACGTATTTAAGAAGTTAAAATGTACTCACGACATATATAATTGCTATAAATTTGTTGTTGTACCAGCATCTTTATCTTTATCGGAAACCTTGTGCTTCTAAAAGAAGGCACACAATTTTTTATTTTCAATTTAATCACAATTTTATTTAAAATTGAATAATTTTGTCTTTTCATAATTGAGACCAAATTTAATTTTAGTATAAAAGTTATAATGATGTTTTTGTTAAAATTCACATTTTTATTAAATATTTTTTGTTTAAGATTATAATTAGTTTAAAAATATAACAAAAAATTTAAGGATGAAAACTAAAATCATTGATGTAAAATTTTAAAATTTGTCTTTATCCTTTAAATTTTCGTTCTATTTTTAAACTAATTGTAATGCTAAACAAAAATATTTAATAAAAATGTGAATTTTAATATAGAAAGTAAATTTGATTGGAGAGAGACAAAATTGTTTCATTTAAACAAAATGGAGATTAAATTGAACAAAAATAAAAATATATGGATCAAATTGAATATAAAATATTAATTTTAACATGTGAATGTTTTAAAAAATATTTTAAAATAAAAAAATTACAAAATGATATGACCATCATTGTTCATCACTATTAATGATTTAAATGATCTTAGTAAAAAAATAATTAAATTAAACAAAATTAACAAAAAAAATGAGATCTGTTTAAAAAAATAAAATTATGACTGATTTAATTAAGTTTAACGAAAATTTAGAAAAAAATAATATTTTAACCATAATTTCTTCGTAAAAGATAAAAGTGATAACGAAAAAAAATATTATGTAATCTCCGAGTGAAAACCCATCCCATTTCCATATTTAATATATATAATTGGTTTTTATCTCGTATCATCCATTCAAAAACAGGTATAAATATGAGGGTACCAATCCTTGTACGAATTGCAATACTAATTATATATATATATATATATATATATATATATATATATATATATATATAAAAATATAAAAAAAATTATATAATATTATATAT
>Ga0209589_1013929_pt1 | contig 10291 bp, 8 predicted proteins | sample CowpeawhiteBW_FD_187525 | JGI IMG/M metagenome (GOLD analysis project Ga0209589, IMG submission 187525) | Root nodule microbial communities of legume samples collected from California USA - Cow pea white BW (SPAdes) (version 2) | ecosystem: Host-associated > Plants > Roots > Nodule | place: USA...
TTTAGTCCCTGAACTTTGACCCAAAATTGGAATTCGTCCCTAGCCGAAACTTGGATAAATTTTGGTCCCTAAACTTTAAAAATGAATGAATATAGTCCTTTTAACCCAATTTTGTTAACTTTTTTTTAAGTTTCGAACGCATTTCTCAGTAAATATTGAGCCGAGAATGTGTCAAACGGGATAAACAACTCCAATATTAACATTAAACACATTCGACATGTTGAAAAAAGTTAACATAATTGGGTTAAAAGGACTATATTCATTCCTTTTTAAAGTTTAGGGACCAAAATTTATCAAAGTTTCGACCAGGGACGAATTTCAATTTTTGACCAAAGTTCAGGGACTAAAAACATACTTAACCCAAAAATAAATCAACTGATTGAATTAGTTGCAGTTTAAGACTACTACAGTCAACCTTTTAACTTGTTGAAAAACCATTCAACAGATTAAAAGACACAACAAAGACCAAATACATCAAATTAATGCTACAAGGTCTACAATATGAATTACAAACTTCAACTACACTTTCTTAATGATGTAACCATGTGGAGAGCACACGTTCCAGCCTTGATCAACATGAATACCATCAATTCTCCTTATCTTCATCAATGTAGGCTTCATTCCAATGGTAAAGGCTTCAAGTAGTTCAAAAAGCTTCATCAAATCTTTATTAAATCTTCAAGAGGCATACCACCTTGGCTTCACATGTCAATAAGAGCAAATGTTGATGTAGATGCTAGTGGAGAAACATAGTTGTGAGGAGTTTGTCGAAAAGCTTTTTGGGACTTTTTAAGAAAATTATTTGGAAGTGGTCATATTTGAATAAGGAAAATGTATTAGTTTAATTGAGTTTTAAACTTGAAATGACTTGTAATGAGCTTTAGTTTTGACGACTTAAATAGGTTTGGTTAACTTTATTAATGCTTTATTTTGAATAATAAAGTTTTGTTCAGATGGCCATTTTGACCAATGGCTGTGAAAAATGTTGTGAAGTTTCCTATTTAATAGGTGGTATTGGAGTTTTATATTTTGGAATTTTGACAATTATAAAATTACACGTGGCATCTCGAAGGGGTGTTACACACTTCACAAAAGTGTTTTTGTCTACTTTGACTTTGTTGTAACCTACAAGGTAACATGAACTCCAAGTGAGACTTTGAAATCTCCGATGAGGATTTTTAAACAATGGAAGAAGGAGGTGAATTTGAAAAATTCTCATGATGAAAAGTAGGATTTAAGAAAGATTACTTGATGATAAATTAAGAAAAGTTCAAAGATTGGAAAACTCTATTTATCATCTTGGTTTAAATTATTATTGGTGGTATATATTAGTTTGACTGAGTTTTAAACTTGAAATGAGTTGTAATGACTTTTATTTTTGACGAGTTAAACTGGTTTGATTTATTTTATTAATGCTTTATTTTGATTAATAAAGTTTTGTTCAGATGCCACTTTTGGCAAGTGTTTATTGAAAAATTTTGTGAAGTTTTCTATTTAATAGTTGGTATCAGAGTTTTATATTTTGGAATTTTAGAAATTATTAAATTACATGTGACATCTCGAATGTTACACACTTCACAAAAGTGTTATTGTGTATTTTGAGTTTGTTGTAACCTACAAGGTAACATGAACTCAAGGTTAGACTTTGAAATATCCAATGAGGATTTTAAAACAATGGAAGGAGGAGGTGAATTTGAAAATTTCTTATGATTAAAATTTGGATTTTAGAAAGATTACTTGATGATAAATTAAGAAAAGTTAAAAGATTGCAGAACTCCATTTATCATCATGGTTTAAATTATTATAGATGTTATGTATTAGTTTGACTAATTTTTAAACTTGAAATGATTTGTAACGAGTTTTATTTTTAACGAGTTAAACTAGTTTGGTTTATTTTAATAATGCTTTATTTTGATTAATAAAGTTTTGTTCAGATGCCATTTTGGGCAACTGGTTGTTGAAAACTATTATGAAGTTTTATAATTAATAGCTAGTATCAAAGTTTTATATTTTGGAATTTCGGTAATTATAAAATTACACGTGGCATCTCGAAAGCGGGTATTACACACTTCACAAAAGTGTTTTTGGATACTTTGAGTTTGTTGTAACCTACAAGGTAAAATGAAGTTAAAGTGAGACTTTGAAATATCCAATGAGGAGTTTAAAACTATGGAAGAAGGACGTGAATTTGAAAATTTCTAATGATTAAAAGTTGGATTTAAGAAAGATTACTCAATGATAAATTGAGAAAAGTTCAAAGATTGGAAAACTCCCTTTATCATCTTGATTTTAATTATTATTGAGGGTATGGTGGTAGTTGCAGTAACAATTCCCTCTTGACCAATATTTCATTTTCCTTTCTTTTTATCCTCTTAATATCTTGTCTTTCGCTCTTCTCTTTCCTACATTTCTCTTCTCTTTTTCTTTTCTCTTTTTCTCTTCATTATCTCTTCTTTTCTCCTCCTTTTGTTCCTCTTGCTCTCTTTGTTCTTTCCTTCTTCTCTTCACTTCCTTACTTCTTTTCTTAATCTACTCTTGTATCCTCTCATGTTTTTGTTTTAAAATTCTACTTTCCTCTTCTAAATTGGCAAGATGATCCTTTCTTTCAACTTTCTCCTTTTTTTAGTATGGTGATGACAAACACCCTAACCTTGGCCAAGTGTAGACAAAAAGAATGGGTCTCAATTGTTAAGGTGACCCAAGTTCTTATCTTTTGGGCCAAAATTTAAATATATTAACTAATGCTTAATTTTGGACTTTTTATTTTAGGCCTAGTAGTATGGGGTTTTCTTGGGCCATGTATTTGGACCTTGATGGGTTTTGGACCTAGAATGGATTTTGGGCCTAGCTATAAGGAGTTAGGCTTCAGAAGATGAGATACATTTGTATGGTTTAAACCCTAATTTTTTGCGTTAGCTTTTAGAGCAAGCTAGGGTTACCACCCTCCTTTTGCGACTACAAGTATGGAACATGTGACTTGCTTAGGGGGCAAGTCACACCTTGTGCATGCACTCTTTTTGGCTCAAAATACAACATTCTAGACCATTTTTCCTTCTTATTCATTGAAGACACCTAACTTTCCAGACTCAAATTGATATATATGATGCAATTTTCAAAACACACTTGAACATAAATATTTTTAGATTTTTTCCAAAAGTTAAACTAAGAAGTAATCATTATAAATGACATGACATGACTCTAGACAACATGGAATGATTAGAAATAAAAGGTGAATTAACATATAATATGACCAAATATAAAAGGAATAAATATTTATCAAAATCAAAAATCACACAAACTACACAAGAATATGGAAACTTACTGGTAAAACCCAAATGGTTCAAGATGGAATAAAATTTAAAACCATGTATTTCAAAAATGGATAGTGGTAAAATGAAGAAACAAGACAAGCAACACATAAACAACACAAAAAAGGAATAAAGACAACCTAAAACCAAGAAACTTAGCTCTTGTAGAACCAAAGTTCTTGATACCAAAAGATGGAAGGCTTCTCCTATAAGCTCTATGTTTTAGCAAGATGGTAAGCTCAAGTATGAAGGGTGCACGAAAGATATGGATGTGGTGGGATATTGGCTTGGTTTTAGTCATTTTATGGTGATGAGATAGTGATGTTTGAGTGTTCTAAAGAGAGGTTGGGCCACCTGATAAACCTTTAATCTCTTCAAATATAGTCAAAACTTAATTTCCTCACTAACTAATGTAATGTAGTGATTAACCAAGGATCAATCATAAGAAAGGCAACTCAACTTCAAATGATTCTTAAGTAAGTTTCGTGAAAAGGAGGAAATCTACCTAAAACAAACTAGAACAAATGCTAAAACTAAGTGAAAATGGTATAAAGATGTATGTATACAAGGTGTTTGATGAAATGACTAAGAGAACTAAAGTGCATGTAAGAAGTTTGTGGAAATGTCAATGTGTATGATGCATAGAAATCAATCAATACTTTAAATCTATATGCAATATAATCCTAATATGCTCTTAATACATGAACCAAAACAACTAAACCTACTTAAAATGAGATTAGAAGATGATATACAAAAAATTAAGTTATGAATGGAGGTTCATGAGTGTGTATGTATGAACATGTACAAGACAACTTCGCAAATAAACTTAGAATGAATCAAACAACTATGTAATGATGCATAACGATGTGAAAGGATCTCCATTGAACATAGAAACTGAAATCATACAAAATGTTCAAGCAAATTGTAAATTTCAAATCGTGAACCCTAACTAACGAAATTAATGATTAAACACGCAAATGCAAAAAATAAACGTAGTGAATCATGCAATTGATCTGGAAATGGATCAAGTGAATCACATATTGCATCACAATTGTCTAGCAATGATAAATGAACACAAGAAACACCAAAAAAAAATAAGTGAAAATTGAATGAAACAGTGTGTGTGTGTGAGTGGTTATGCAAAACTAAAACTCATGAATGCAGATTCACTTGCTTGAGCATATGATTCTACTCAAAACACATTTGAGATAAGCTAGATGATTATGTATCATCTGGATTTCAACTCATTTCCAAATCTAATCTAGTAATATTATGAATTATTGAATGCTTAATCAATCAAAACTCATACATGATTTAATTTAGTAGAAAACAGGCAACAAAGAAATGGCAAAACAAGTAATAGAGTAACAAAAAATGAAATTTCATTCAATAGAAACAACACGGACATGTTTACAATCGATACAAGTGGGAATAAAACTCACAAAAGATGGAAAGAGGAAATATTTTTGATCCAACACCCACTATGCGGTCATTGATACAAGAGCAATCTTGAAAATATGCAGAAAACAAAGATAGAGGAGAGAAAATGTGGTTCTCTGTGGTGGAGTAGAAACATATGTTGGAGTGTATGAATGTGGTATGGTAAGTAGTTGTGTAAAGGTGATAGTGTGGTATCTTCCATAATAGTGCATGAATGTATATATTAGTTTTTACATAATTGAAACAGTCTATTACAAGTCATATAACTGCTAAAAACTTCCTTTCCGGCTAACTAACTCATCACTCACTTAGCTAACTAAACTCTTCCTTACCAGCAACCTAGGTTGTAGATTTTCCCATTGATGCTATTGATTGGAGCAGGTCAGCATCCATGGATGATTATGTCCATTCAAACTATTTAACCTCCTATAGTAAGTGATGCAGCGAGCTGTATGACAACTTACCCTTTGCTTCCAATTCAACTTCTTTGTGTGCATCCTCTATGCTTAGCTTTGGTCCATCACAAACTTCCTTTTCACTAGCTTTCTTTGGCTTTAGGAATGACTTCAAAATCTTGCCAAGTGAACCTCCCTACATTCAAAACCTAAAGAGCAAGTTAGTATTCATTAACCAAAGCTATGTTACAAACTAAAGCTACACTAGTTAACTACACAAGCAAAAATTAGAATTAAAATTTTCGTGTAGCTTTAAACCACTTCTTTGTTATTTCAAGGTTAGCGCAACTGTAATTGAGTGCCCTTAAGCTTTTCCCATAGATGTCCTGTCAATTGGATGCAAAATGTGAAAAATCAACTCTAAGTCAACCCTTTTGTAAACTCTAAAAAAAGTCAACTCTGCACAAAATTCATGAGGCTTGGCTGATTTGGATTCTTCAATGGCTTCCAATGCTTACATCAATAAAGCTAGACCACAAACTCTACTCCTAAGTCTATATATCTAAACTAAGATGTTATAAACCTATCCATCAATTTATCATCTATGCTAGATCATGTATTGTAACATCCTGACCGGATATTACGAATTTAAATAATAAAATAAATAAATAATTATTAAACCTCATATATTAAAATGTTATTTCCCAAAAACACGGGAAATTTAAAACTTTTATTACACCAGCAATAGTCCAAAAGTCTCGTAATGTAAAAGATTACAATTTATTCAAAACATAATTCTCTGATAAAATCTCCCAAGACTAGCCCCGCTCCGGCTCTACACCTCACCAGATCCACCTACAACATCATCTGCTCACTAGACCATCCTAGGAGTATATCTAGGACTTGCACTAAAAATTTACTTAAAAAACCTACTAAAGTTATTTTAGTAAAACTAGACTAAAAACCTAACTAAAGTAATTCTAAGCTAAATGCTCTTAGTTAACAACTTAAACCTACCAAAAACAACACAAATATCTAAGAAAAACTCTAAAGATAAGGCAATTATCGCCAACTCATCCGGAAGGATGGCTAGTGAAAACCTAAAAGGGGTGCTCTAGTATTTGGTGACCTTAAAGAGTATTATGGCACAAATTTGGCAGCTTAACAATACTCAATTCAAAGGTAGTTTTTACATGGGAGAAATACCTCTATTTATAAACTTAGGTAACTCTAAAGATGTCTCAAAATTGTAGAAGCAAAACACCAATAATTTAACTTGGAAACCATGTTAAAATCATCTCCTTTAGGAGCATGACACATGACCATTACTAAGGACAAATCCTCTCCATTAGCATAATGACACTTGGCCACTAATCTTCTCTATTAGGATCCTCCCACGTGGACACTACTCTCTCAAGGATGAAAGACCAAGAAGTCCTCAACCTTGGAGAGCATGCCTTCTCTTAGGTGCATGTTGACTTGGAAGCCAACAAAAGTGCTCCCTACCTCTAAGTCATCTCCAAGCCCAAAACCCCTAAACTACTTTACACAAATACAAGGCCCAAATGAAAAATAAGACTACTTGCCTATTATACAATGACTAAAGGAAAACCATATACTACTAAGCCCATAATACATGGCCCAAAATAAACCTACTCTACTAAGAACTCACTAATGACCCATAATGATAAGAGCTTGGGCCTGCTTCCACATATGACTCCAAATCTTCTTGAGTGTGCTTGGCCATGGCTAGGGGTATGTCATCACCTTTGAATGAAAAAATCATGTTTAATTCCAAGATTTTCAAATAACTCACAAATATTTTCATTTTGGCATTTCCCACCATGATCAATACTAACAAACACAATTGTTAGGCACTGCTTTCATTTTGAATTTATTTTATCAATTTACTAAAGACCTTGTAAGACTCATCCTTGTCTCTTAGGATATTTGTACATGTCCATCTGGTGTAGTCATAAACAATAACGAGACCATGCCTTTTGCCACTTAGAGACTTAGTTCTTATTAGACCGAAACAAATCAATATGAATTAGCTCAAAAGGTCTTTAAGTAGAAATATCATTTTTGCTTTGAAAGAATTCCTAACTTGCTTGCCCTTAACACATTATTCACAAAGAAGATTATGTTTAAATTATAAATATGGCAACCTTGTCACGAGACTATGTTTATTTAGCGTTATAAATTTATTTAGCGTTATAAGTGATCTCAAGCCTATATGACCACACTTCTTATGCCATAGCCAATGATCTTCTTGTGTGGTCATAAGGTAAGACATTTTAAGTTGTCAATTCATTCATGTCAATTTTATACAAGTTACTTTGTCTCTTTACAATGACTAGATGTGTTTCATCATTTTTATTTATGATGCATTTATTAAAGACTACATCACAACGTTTGTCTCGTAATTGGCTTATGCTCAAAGAAGGTTTGAGACCTACCTGGCCAGTACCTATGATTCTCTTATGCTGGTTTCCTCCTTTTTTTAGTTGAAGATCTAGGAATATATAACTTTTTCCAATCACATGATATGAGCACCCATTTTCCAGATACCATGTCATGGGTATTCTTTATAGAGTTAAATATGCCTACAATAGAAATTATTTGTGTTTTAAGTACCCATACTTCGGGTTTTTTAGGGTTATTTTTTGATAAAAAAATTCTTCCTCTATTTAAGCTAGTATTACTTTATGTTTTGGTTTTATTCTTATATCCTATTCTTTCTTTTTCATGTGACTTCTTGGAGCTTTTGATTAACATGTGCAAAGATTGTTCATTTGTACTTGTTTGTTCCAAACGCTTCCTTATAACAATATTTTCAGCTTCTATCCTTTCTATTTTACTATTATTTGTACCAATTGGTTTTTTCCCTTTATTGTCCTCGACCAAAAGTAATTCCTTTTTAAGTATTATTTTCCACGGTTTTTTCTTCTAGCTTTTATTTTGATTATACCGTTACTTTATTTAACATATTGTTTTCTACTTTCACATTAGATGATAATTTCTCATTAGATGATAATTTTATATTCCCTACACTTTTCCTTATAAGTTCTTTTTAATGGCTTGTACATTTCTATTAGTCTACTAATATTAGAAACAACTTTAAAATAGGCTTGTCTAACATAAAATCAAGATTAGAAAGGTCTACCTCTTTAGTACAAAAATATTTTTTTATGACGACTTATGATGTTGATTATAATCTACCTAGCATAATAAGTGACGCGATGGCAGAATTATAAATATGATAAGACTTTCTATGCTGATTATCACTAGAACAAACATAGGAAGTGGACATGGTGGCATTTTCTTAATAAAGTAGGAGAATTTTTATGCCTGTTGTAACTACAACTGACATAGAAAATGGGCACGGTGCTAATTTCATAACAAAGTAGAAGATTTTTTATGTGGGTTATACCTAAAATCGATATACAAAGTAGAGAATTATATTACTTTAAATTTTAAAAAAAGATATTGTGTCAATTTTTCACTATAGCCGGCATAAAATCTTTAATTTTTATTTTCCCTATTCTCGCCATCATGCTACATTTAATTGTTTGGCTCACACTATTCTCCTCCCTTACACTACTCTCCCTCTCAAAGGTGGTTCTCGTCTTCTCATCTCACTACATTTGATTGTCACTCTCGTCATCTCCCATTTGCTAGTCGCCTCTTTTGTTCTTGTAGAGATCTCTCTCTCTCTCTCTCTCTCTCTCTCTCTCTCTCTCTTTCTCTCTCTCTCTCTCTCTCTCTCTCATAGACCCTTAGTGCTCTCAAAATTGCTTTTACATATGTTGGGTTTAGAGTTTGGGTATTGCCTATCTCAAGGGCACTCCATAGGTTTCAGTCTTCGTTGAAATGGTCTTACCGTTATCCTTGGTTGTTTTCTTTTCCCTATTGATGAAGACCCTCTAAGCCCAAACCATGCTCAAGGCCCAATCCATGGCCCACATGCATCTCAAGCCCAAAGCCTACCAAGAGGCTCAATAACAAGGAGCATTCTAAAGAAGATCCAAATGGGCTTTCCTCAAAATGGCCACACTTCTCAAGGGCTTCAATTACTCTTTTCATGAGCCAAAGAAGATTTGAAGATATGAAGAGATTGCATGATTGAGCATTAGAATAGTCTTTTAAATTGTGCCCATATTTTAGGCCTTGCTTTCATAAATAGTAGGCTAAATAAACTTGTTCATTGGATTTTAATTGGGCTAATCCAAGCCCAATAAGGACCTTTGGTCGAGACACCCTACTTACCACAAGGGAGGTGAGGCTTCTAGCTTGCAAAGGAGTGTTATGCCACTTGTCACACATCCAAGCCATCATGAGCATCCAAGGGACGAGAGAGAGAGACTTCTTCTCCAAGACTTGCATTTCATTTCCAACGTATTTCATGTGCATGTGCATTAGTAACCTTCTCTTCTATAAAAGAGTCTTATTGCACTTTGTAGAGTTTACTTTTGAAATTTCTAATAGAATACTTGTGTTAAGATCACTCCACTCTTCTATTATTTTGAGAGCACCTAAGTTAGAGGTTTATTTTCCTCTAGCCACCTTCCACTAGCCTAACTTCTAGTCTAGTTCACCTTTCACCACTCCAAATTCCATTACTACAAGAGCCTTTAAAACTTGTCTCCACTCCATTTTTGTTGCCTATGGAGTTTCTTCCAGCCATCACACGTTCGAGCTCCATCACCTATTCCTCACTTTTTTTTTGTTCTTTTATATGAAATTAGTTATATGATAGCATACAGGTACTTGGTTGTTTATATGTCTATTAAATTAAGAAATAAATTGTCATACACAACAACGAAGAGGTGAAAGAAGCGGAGTGAGAGTGAATGGCAGCAATGATGTTGAAGGCTTAAAGGAAACATGATGAGATGCCTCGAGCCAAGGGACCTACAACAAGAGCCATGGCTAGGAGAATACAAGAGGAATGGGCCTTAAATGCGCATGCAAGGCCTAAGATGAACTTCACATGGGCCAAGGAAGATGTGAAGACCTAGCCTAGGACATTTTGCTTGTAAATACTAGATTAGGATTTTATTTTGGGCTTTGTATTTTGGGCCCAGTAGAATAGGGTTTTCTTTGGGCCATGTATTGGGCCTTAGAGGAAATTGGGCTTTAGAAGTA